>Ga0334884_1000331_pt1 | contig 90099 bp, 81 predicted proteins | sample GraSluR1_MG_7_FD_207215 | JGI IMG/M metagenome (GOLD analysis project Ga0334884, IMG submission 207215) | Sludge microbial communities from methane-producing bioreactor in Wageningen University, Netherlands - Granular Sludge_12_05 R1 | ecosystem: Engineered > Bioreactor > Anaerobic >... | reverse complement strand
ATTTGAATTAAATACAGGCGGTAACAAGGGGTGTAGCCAATGTGGGTTGACATTTGAACTTCGGAGCGGTTTCGCCCGCTCGGGCGTTTTCGTCGGGGGACGAAAACGTAACACGCTCTCCCACACTGGCCACACCCCCAGCCGTTAGCAAATGGTTAAACGGCATTACGCCAAAGCTCGTTGCTTTTGGGTTTGCTGCTTATGCTGTGGTTTAGTAGCGAATGGATAAATAGGCGGCCTTTCTCTGTCCACACGGTGAGCATAGCGGTTTTTTGCTTGCCGTTGTCGTTGTAGGTGTGGGTTTTGGTTTTGGTGTAGCCCTTGTTTTGGTACTTCTCGTACAAAACCCACGTACCGCTTTGCAGGTACTGCACCCGCAAATCCTTTAGCTTACGGTTTAGGGTGGGCGCACCCATACCCAACTCTTTTGCTATTTGGGTGGTGGTAAAGGTACTCTCGCTCTGCAACACCTGGTTAAAGTAGTTCACCTTGGGGGCGTTTTGCTCTATTACCTGCTTTTGCAGCTCGGCTTGCGCTTGCAGCATCTCTTTCTGCCTGCGCTCCTCCTTTAGGTTGGTGGCAAGCTGAATGATGGTGTCGGGGTCGGTTAGGGCTTTTTCAATTACGCTGGCGTTCATGTACGCCCCGTGCTTGCGGATGCTGGGCAAAACCTCGGATGTTACCCACTCGGTAAACGCTTCGGCTTCGGGTTTGCGACTCTGGAAAACAGCCTTGTAAAAATTTGGCTCAGTAACAAAAATTGCATTTTGAGTTCTTCCAAGATTATCTATGACCGGAATAGTATTCCACCCATCTTGCAACAATCTTTCTTTAACCTTATTTGTTTGAAGGTCTAATATTTTACACACATCAGCCAAACAAAATAAAGGCTCATTGTTTTCAGTTGTGGCTACTCTCACTTCGCCAAACTGGCTATTGCTAAAAATTTGTAGCTGGTTCATACGGCGGCCCTCCCTGCGTTTTGGTTTTGGTAGTGTAGCTTGCCCAGCGTATCAATTCCGCTTAGGGCTTCGGTTAGTACCCGGTAATGAAAAACGGCACGGTGTCGGTCGGCAAGGTCGATAACATCGTTTAGCATATACTCCAAAAAGAAGTCGGTAAGGGTTGCCGTAATGGCGGGGATGCTGTCGGCTAGGTAAACATCTAGCATTAGCTCGTGGGCATTGGGCTGCCCTGCTGCGCACGTAGCGCAACGTCCATTTGGTTCACGCATAACTTTATGGATTTTGAAATTAGTAAAAGGGGGTAGGTCGCTGCGTGAACCACCAAAGCAATGCCTTGAAAGGACTGCGGGACTTGCACCCGTTCGCCTACCCTTTTGGTTTGTTTCAGTTCTGTTGTGATGTGTAGCATTGTTTTTGATATTTGGTAATTCACGCACCACAAACATAGGGATTATTTTTTTATCCATGGCAATATTTGTTTAAATTTTCAACTTTTTACGTTTTTAGGGGGGCATTAAAAAGCAAAACCCCCACAGCCGAAATGTTTGACTGTGGGGGTTTTGGTAAATTATGTAAATACGAAAAAGGCTAGTAGTGTCCTTTTAGTGAAATAATAGATACCTGCTTTTCGGTAAACTCGTAAATTAACCTATGCTCATTATTAATTCGGCGCGACCAAAGCCCTTTAAGCTCGTACTTTAGCTCTTCGGGCTTGCCTAAACCAACTTCAGGGTGCTTGCATATATCCTCAATAAGTGCTGTTATTTTGCGCTGTACCTGTTTGTTTCCGCTTTTTTTCCAAAACTCAATATCTCGGAGCGCCTTGTCTTTGTAAGTTACTTCCATAAATCAGCCGTTCTTATTGGCGTTCCCTTGCTTTTGCGTGATACCTGTACTTCCCTAACAAAATCCTTATCGTAAGGGCTTGCACCCGCTAATGGCTTTTTTTTGCTCTTTTCCTTTTCAACAACCTCTACAAAAGGCAGGGTTTTAACGTACTGCGCAAATAATTTCGCTTGCTGGGTATTCTCTTTTATTCGTATGTAAAGCATAGTTTTAGCTATTAAAATTCTCTACAAAAATACGAAGGTTTTAACGTAAAATCAACTCCCACAATCAAATATTTCAAAGAACCTAACTGGAAACTTGCCCAGCTTATAACACGGGGTGTATATCATTTTGCCCACGCACGGGGCGAACGCACACGCTACACACCCCCCCGTTAGCGTGAATACTCAATATCATTCTCACTAAGCCTTTCGGTTGACCACGTAACTTCTGCTAAGTCGTTAAAATCGAAATGTTTTTCGTCTAGTATGTCTTTATCAAAACCAACATTTAAAAATATCTTTTCAGGTGCATTTGCTGGTGTACACACGCTATTGCTAGCGTTGTGGTGGTTGCTTTTACGCTGCGTTTCGGCAAGTTCAAAAACCTTTACGGCTTGGGTGAAACTAAGACCTTGGCCCGCCATTATTTCATAAATAATTTCGATTACGCCCATACAATCTGACGTTGTTACTTTGGCGTAGTTCCTTGGTTTTTGTTTAGTTAATGTTCCCATTTTTCAAATTATTTTAGTGAATCAATACGGGTAAACTTGTCGATATAGCTTTGCGCCTCGGTGTGGCGGTGGTACTTGATGCTGTCGGGGGTGTGCAGGTAGATTCTATCCCACTGGTAGAATATCACCTGCCCCTTGTAGCGGGCAGTGGTTTTTAGCACGCCGTTGTCGATGCGCTGCGTTACAGCCGTTTTTTTTGCTGTGCATGATGCTAGGGTAGCTGCCAAAAGGCATAGTGCTAGTAGCTTTGTTTTCATTGCTCTCATTGTTCTGTTTTTGTTTTTGGGTTAGCAAAAAATACCGTATTACCGCACTTTGGGCAGGTGAAACCGTGTAGCCGGGCATCGAAAGTGTGGCCACACTGGGGGCATACCGCCCAAATCTCGTGGTTGTATGCTGGGTTTAAGGCTACCATTAGGCTCTAGCTTGCGGGTTGGTGGGCGGAAAGCTATCGAAAGTGACGGTGCGGGGGTTGTAATGGCGGCCAATATTGAGGCGAAGCTTAAGCCTATCGGTACTCAAAAAAACCAGCCTGTATCGGGCTTTGCCCTTCTTTACCTTCACCAACTCGCTTTTTAGGTGCAAGTCGCCCAGGGCAATGCCCCGGTACAGCTCGGTAATGATGTATTTTAAACCATTTTGTAAACGCTTGTATGTTAGCAGTTTGCGTGTAATTTTTATAACTATATTACTGATATTCATAGGTTTATGCTTTTTGTTATTCGCTATGTAGTTGATATAATGCTTTTTAACTTTTTTGTGTATTAAATTGGAGCTACCTTCGGCTTTCGCCTTGCATGACAATTAGGTTAAACATTTCCCTAATGCGGTCGGCTATATGCTCGCCGTACAGGCTAACCAGCTCTTTTGGGCTTGCATTGGTTGTGGCGTGGGTTATAAGCCCTTGGTTTTGCCATTGGTTGTACCTGTAGGCCAAAATGTGCTGCATTACGTTTCGGCGGTTGCCGTAGTGTAGGGCGGGTGTGGTTTCGCGCCCTAGCTCATCAAAACAAACCTTGGCTGGTTTGCCCGAGTAGCCACCCTCATTGCCCATGTACATAGCTATTTGCCCTGTGTTTTCGTACTCAAGCACAACATCTTGGCAAGCAACAAACTTGTAAGCCCTGTTGAAACGCCTTAGCGTGTTGGAGAATGCTTTTAGCAGCAACGATTTACCCACACCCACAGGGCCACTGAGCAGAATGCCCTTGCTGGGGTTTAGCCCATTAGCCTTTTGCCCCGCAAAGTAGGCGCAAAGCGCACGGATAACCTCTCGGTTGTGCTTATCAATACTGAACTTTTGCTCGGGGTTGTGTAGCTTTACAAGCATATTGGCTTCGAGTAAAAACATTTCGCTAAACATTTTGCTGTCCGGGCTTCCACCCGTTCCAGTCGTAATCTTTTTGCCCATCGGCAATAGCTGGGGCATTAGTTGGCTTATGGTTTCCATTCATTTGAGGTTTTAGGTTAGATAATTCGTTTTTTTCCCAAGTGCGCACGGCTGCCTTCCAGCAAACCATAGGGTTTTTACCTACTCGCCAGCCGTTGCTCTCGTAGTAATCGAAAAACTTTTGTGGGCTAACATCGTTTTTGCGCTCGGTGCAGTATGTTGCAATTTGATCAACGGTAGGTTTGGCAAATCTTTTTTTTCCGTTTCGAGAAGAGGGGGGGGCGGGCGGAACTGGGGGGGTGTTCTCTCGCCCCGTTTTTAGTTTTGGTTTTTGATTTTTTAATGGTGATTTTTTTTTGCTTAAAGGCAAACATTTTTTTTCACCTTGGGGGGTAGGTGGAAAATCATTTTTTCCACCTATATCTTTAGTCTTTGTCTTTGTCTTTGTCTTGTAATACGTAGTATTACTTATGTCGTCAGCACCCTCGTCAGCACCCTCGTCAGTACCCTCGTCAAATTTTGACGAGCTATGCAAACCTACCTCGTCAGCACCCTCGTCAGCACCCTCGTCAGTACCCTCGTCAGTACCCTCGTCAGCACCCTCGTCAGTACCCTCGTCAGTACCCTCGTCAGTACCCTCGTCAGCACCCTCGTCAGTACCCTCGTCAAAATTTGACGAGGTAGGTACTAAAATCGTGTCGGAAAAAACGAGTTTATACCACACGTTACTATACCCACTTTCGGTTTTAAAATCTATTAAACCGTGCTTTTTTAGCAATTCACGGGCTTTTTTTAGGGTGTTAATTGATACTGATAAGTCGGCTTGAATTTTGGCGTTGCTGCGGTAAAAGGTGCTTTTCCAGTGCAGCTCATTACTTATCTTTAACAGGTAGAAATAGAGCGCAATAGCGGTTGTGCCAAAGCTGAACTGCTCATTTGCCATCCAAAATACCTTCTCGTAATCGAAACGCTTTACTTGTTTACTCATATCGTTAAATATTAGGCTTTTAATGGTTTCAAGTTGATATGCTTCACCTCGTGTTTGTGCGTTAGCAGGTACTCCTTTAGCAGCTCGTCAACCTCGGCGGGGTCGAATAGCGGGTTTTCGGGGTGTACAGCCTCAAGCATCTTCTTAATAACCCATTTCAGCTTGCCGCTTTGGGCATCGGTAAAGGTTGCTTGAGGGCCAAGGGTGTTGTGTATGGCATTGAGGGCTTGCTGTGGTGTAAGGCTCTCAAAATCGGCACACATGGCTAGTAAGCATGTTTCCTGAGTGGCTAGCATGGCGTTTAAAGTTGAAGGTAAACAATTAGTAAGTACACGGTAAGCCCAAGGATGCAGGCGGTTAGGTCAAACGCTTCGGGCGTGGTTACCAGGTAGTACCAAGGGCTTGCGCTGCGCCTGCTTCGCCTAGCAACATCCCTAACGATGTGCAGGATGATTGCAGCGAAAAGAATGATTGGGGCAATGGTTAGGGCAATCATCCGGCGATCCTCCTTCGTGTTTTGGCATCGGGGAGCAAGGCACCAACGCCTTGCCCCGCCGTTTGCCCGTTCAAATACGCCTCTAGGTCTTTCTTGTAGAAAAGCCTCTTGTCGTTCGGTGTGGGCTGTATTTCGCCAGCATTCACCTTCTCCTGAAACCACGTTTTGCCCTTGCGCAAAAACCTCATGGCCTCGGTGCGCGATAGCACCTCGTTTTCGCCATGTACGGGGGGTTTTATCTGCTGGTCGAGCTTGCGGTCAATGGCCTCGATTTTGGCCATAAGGCGCTCAAAATCGGCATACTCAAGTATAATCTTTCTATCCATAGCTTTTTAGGTTTTTAATGGCGCTGTTAACGGTCAGCCGGGTAATGCCGCTGAGTACGCCCTCGTACCCCTGCTCAAAGCTCACGTTTTGGGTGGCAACCATGGTGCGGATGTGCTTAAAGTCGGCAATATCCTTGGGGTTTAGGCTGCACTTAATGGCGGTATCAATGGCATCCAATAGCCTAGCAAGCTGGCTGGCATCATCGGCAACTATTACTACTTGTTTTAGCATCTGGGCAATCTCTCCCTAACATCATCAATTACACAGTTTTGGGTGGCGTAGTTGAAAACGGCCTTGTTGAAGTGATTCAGCGTAACGCCATTGCTAAACTCCAAGCCCAACGAGTGTGTAACCCGCCTGACAACGAAGGGCGTTACAGCGCTGTAATCCTTTTTGGGAGACCGTTTTTCAACATCGTTGTAGTACCTAATTCCACGGGTAACGCCTACCTTGGTTACGAGGTCTTTTAGCGCCATGCGGCCCGTTGGTGTCATTACCGTTTTGTTCAGCTCATCATCGAGCTTTGCCTGTGATTTGGTGAGGGTTTCCATTTTTTTACCTCCTAATTTTATTTAGTTTTACTAGCTAATTGTAAAAACTACTTTTATGGAACTTTTGAACGTTAAGGCTTATCCTTGTAATCTGCAGGGCATTGTTAACGGCGAACCCTGCCAACTAAGCATTAGCCCAAGCCTTGTTAAGGCCATTGTGAATGATGTTATTTACCTTAAATTTGATGGAAAGAACGTTATTGAACCAATGGACGAAACAAGCATACAATCGCATCTTTTGCTGGTTTTAAAAGGTGATTATTACACCGATTTTAAGCTAGCATCGCCCCCAGTATTAAAGGTTGGGTAGCTTAGGCCTAGCTGTATGTTAAGCAACTCGATTTCATTACTGATAATATCTTCAATTGTGTTCAGGTAAGCCACCTCATCAGTGCCTATTACGTTATCAGGAATTTTTTCGAGGTGCGTATAAACTGGTTTTAATATTTCCCTTAAACGCTCTATTTTATAGATGTTGTACTGTACGTTGTTCACGCCCAGTAGGCTTGCGCAGGGTTTTGAGAACTGTGCCGACAAGGAGAGCAAAGCCCTGTTTATAGTTGCTATTGCTAGCATAATGGCCTTGTTGGCGGGGGCATAACTAAAGTGCTGCTCTTCTATTAGATATGCCATATGTTTTGCTGCCGTAAGCAGCTGGTTTGCGTACTGCTCAACCATTTTGGCTTTGTTGTAATCGTCTTTAAGCATAGCATCTACTTTTTGGGGTTATTGCTGCGCTGGGCTACCAGCCTGCTTTGCGTTAGTATGCTCAGCATCTGCCTGTACTGCACAAGGCTGCTGCGGGGGGTGTTGGGTTTTAGTCTCATGGCGTGTAAGTATTTAACAATAGTTTATATATTTGCTTAAAAAATTACCAAAATGGATAACACTACTAACAATACTACCGATGTGCAGGGTAGCGCAGAACGCATGGTAACCACCCTGCTTGCCAACCCTGCTATATGCAAACTAATTGAGCAAGCGGGAACGCAACTTGCAGCCAATACCGACAGGCAGCGGGGTTTTTGGGATTTTTTACGTAGTATTGACATAGCGCAAAAGGTTTATAACTTGCTGTTAATAGTGGTTGTGTTTGTTGGTGTAGTGATAATGAAGAAGCATGAGGCCATAAACAATGAGGCAGCTCAAACCATACTGGCCATGGTTATTGGTGCTGGGCTGGGCAACGCTATCCGCAATTTCTTTGGCTCGCGCAAGCGTTAGCGCCTTGGCTTCTATCTCCCTGTTTTTTACATAAGCACGATACTTAAACCATTGGCGCACTATTTGCCATGCAAGCATACCTGTAACTACTACAATAATGGCTATCAGGGTTGTTGTGCTCATAGCCTACTCCTCCCTTGTGCTGGGCTGGTAAATGTTGCGCCCGGCCAGCTCGTTTATAATATCACGGTGGGGCTTGGTGTGGTGGCTGTTAAGGGTGCGGAACCGGGCAATGGCGGCCGTACCCAGCTCCAGCCTAACGGCCAGCTTGGCCAAGAACAAGCCCCGCTCGTGCAGCGGCAGACTATTGATGTAGGCGGTAAAGTGCCTTGCCGGCTGAAACTCGCGGCGGGGTGCGCCCCGCTTTTTTTTGCTCAACTCCTGTGTTTCCATGGCATTGCGTTGTTTTGGTTTAAAATTTGTCTTACCTTTGGGTAAGCGTTGACTTTGCAAACATAAACTTATAGTTTGAAAAAAGCAAATAAAAAGGCGACTTTTTAACGCCTGATAGTTTACATAAAATCATAAATAGCAGGATATGAAATCAATAGGAGATAAAATAAAAAATTTAATAGAAAACTCCAAGTATACAGTTACTCAGGTAGCGAGCAATCTTGGTATGACTAATCAAAATCTATATAAAATTCTCAAAAAAGATTCTGTAGATTCTAAAATATTAGTTGAATTAAGTAAACTATTTGGCGTACCAATAAGCTATTTTTTTGACGACCAGCCGCTAGAGCCCTTCGGGGCGGATATGGAGCAGGTGCAGCCCGGGGCGGGGCTGGGCGAGCGGCTGCGGGTGCTTAGCGCCAACCTCGATAAGGCCACCCAGTGGCAAGCCCGCGCCGAGCAGCTGGCGCACGACAACGAGGAGCTACGGGCCATGGTGGATGCGCAGCAGCGCACCATACAGGCGCACGAGGCCACCATTGAGGCGCTAAAGGATAACATAACGCTGCTGAAAGAGGGTAAGGCGCAGGCCGTGGGGCGAGCTAAGGCTGTGGTACGTGGTGGGGAGGGAGAGGCTTAACTGAGGGCGGTAATCGGTAATCGGTAGGCGGTAATCAGTAATCGGTAGGTTGTTGAACAAAGTTGGGTTGTTTTGCGTATAATGGGTGAATGGGGTATATTTGCACTTTAAAATATTGAGTTATGAGCGAGTATGTTATACAAATAAGCGAGGGTAGCCAAAAGGGTAAAATATTGTTAGACCTTTTAAACCTTTTGGGCGTATCGTATAAACGGTACGAGCCAGCCGAACACGATTTGCCGAAAGGTAAAAAAATAACCAGGGAGCTAACCGCCGAAGAGGAAAGGGAGGCGTTTTTGTACACCTCCAAAGTGTTTGCATCGAGAGCGTTTGCAGAAAAAATATAGGTATGAAGTACACACAGCGAGATGTAGTAGAGATTAACTTTCTTTTGCCCAACGGTGATTTTAAACCGCACCCTGCCATTATAGTATCTAACGATGAGCTACAGGAGGCAGAGGGGTTTATTTACTTCGTTTTGGTATCGTCAAAAGACTATAACGCACAGTATAGCTACAAGCTAACCGATGATATGCTAACGTGCAGACTGAGCAAACAGAGCTATGCAAAATGCCATATCATTGTGGGTAATATTGAACGTGATGTTATTAAAAGGCTGGGCAAGATGAAACAGCCCTACTTTGATGAAATGGTGGGTAAAGTTATTGCATCTATATTTTAGCCTTAAATTGCAGGGCAATTGGGGGTTTTGCGTATAATGGGAGAATGGGGTAAATTTGTAAAAAATTTTGATGATATGGCAGCATATACAGTTATAATTAATCCGCGAACCAACAAAACCAAGCATTTGTTGGCTTTAATTCGTGAAATGGCTAAGGGTGAAAAGTACATAACCATTGAGCCTGAGAATGAGCCTGAGAATGAGCCTAACGAAGAAACACTAAAGGCTATGCAAGAAGCTGAAAAGGGCGGGTTAAAAAAACACAGGAGCGTTAGCGCATTGCTAAAGGAGCTGGATAGCTGATGTACAGTATTTCTAAAACTGGGCAGTTCAAAAAAGACTATAAGCTTATCCAAAAGCGGGGTTATAATATGGGTGAGCTTATAAAAGTATTTAAGTTGCTTGCTACTGGAGAAAAATTGCCAGCAAAGTACAAGGAACACCCGTTAAAGATGAACTATAAAAACCATATAGATTGCCACATAGAGCCAGACTGGTTGCTTATATTTATGCGTAACAATGCCGAAAAGCAAATTACTTTAGTTAGAACAGGCACTCACTCGGATTTATTTAAAAAGTAGTTTCGCAACATCAACCCCAATTTACATCCCTCAATTGTTTATTTATCCTTTCCTGTGAACGGTGTATGTATATCATGCTGGTTTTAATATCGGCATGCCCCATTAAATCCATTATTAGGTAAGGGTTTTGGGTGGTATCGGCTAGCATTGTGCCAAAGGTATGCCTAGCAATGTGAAAGGTTAGGCGCATGGGCGTTTTGGCCAGCGTGGCAATGACCTTTAGCAAGCGGTTGGCGTGCTGGTTGGTTACAGGTGGAAAAACATAAACGCTTGAATTGCTTAAATAGTTGTGCAAAATAGCGTTTGGTTTGCCGTTAAAAAGCAGCATTAATGGTAGGGTAATGGGTTTTGACACCTTCTCCATTTTTTTAACAATGGTTAGGCCCTCGGGGCTACTAACGAGGTGCTTACGCTCCAGCGTGGTGATGTCGGAAAAGCGCAAGCCCGTGTAGCAGCTAAACAGGAACATATCTTTAACCACAATTAGCTCCGGGTATGCCCCGGTGTCGATACTTTCAATAGCCCTAAGCTCATCGAGGCTAAGGCTTATGCGGTCGCTTTTCTCCTTCTTGCTCTTAAAGCTGTTGTACGGGTTCCTGTTGGGGTCGAACAGCTCCTTCAGGGCGGCAAGGCGTAAGAATCGGTTAATGTGGGCGTGGTGCTTGTGTATGGTGTTTTGCATAAAGCCTTTTTCAAACCTCATGTAGCGGTCGAACTCCTGAACCAGGGAGTAGCTAATTTCGGAAAAGAGAATATCGCTTTTAAATTCCTTGAGCATGCTAAAGGTGTACTCATGCTCTTTGCGGGTGCCTCGCTTTAGGGCTGGGTCAATTTCGCGGGCAAAGAACTGGGTAAAACTCTCGCTATTGGCTTTTTGCCCATTGATAAAATCGGTCAGCAAACTATCGGTTAAGGCCTTTTTTTGCGCCGCAAGGGCGTAGGCGTAATCCTCAATACCATGTATGGCGTTTCTAATAATCTTGTTGTAGTGGGGGGCGTTGGGGTGCTTGGTGCGCACCTGTTTTTTGTCGTCATCCCAAAAGGCTTGCTCAATGCTAATGCCTGTTGATAAGTATTTTCGCAAGCGGGGCTGCGACTGGTAAACCTGTATTTCAACCGGGGCTTTATCGGCTGGGTTGGTGGCCAATCTTTTGCGCCTATCGTAAATGGCGGTTACTGATAACTTCATGCCGTGCTACATTTTGGGTTGTTGTGTAGCACAAATGTAGCAAGATTGTATCAAAAATAGCGAAATAAAACGATTTTTTGAAGCCCAAAACGGAACTATTAAGGGAACAAAAAAGCCCGCTAATGCAATATTAGCGGGCTTTTGCGATTAAAATCGGTTTAAACCGATTTTGTTATTAGTCGGGGTGGTGAGATTCGAACTCACGACCTCGTCGTCCCGAACGACGCGCGCTAACCGGGCTGCGCTACACCCCGAAAATGATGTTGAATTGAATGGCAAAGGTAAAATTTATTGGGTCCGATTGTTTTCTGCAATGCATATTTTCAATAATTTCGAAATAAAAATCTATGATCGAGGATATTCTGCATTTTGCGTGGAAACACATCAATATCATTCCGCAGCAGCTACTGCTTGACGACAAGGAGAAGCTAGAAGTGATATCGCCTGGCGAGCACAACTTTGACTCGGGCCCCGATTTCTTTAATGCCAAGGTTAGGATTGGCGACACCATATGGGCGGGCAACGTGGAAATACACATAAACTCATCGGACTGGAATAGGCATGGGCATCAGACCGATGCTGCCTACGACTCGGTAATACTGCACGTTGTGGCCAATAACGACACAACGGTTTTAAACAGCAAGGGCGCTGCGGTGAAAACAGCGACTATTGATTACCCGAATAGCCTTGAGTGGCAGCTACAAAGGTTGGTAGCCAACGAATATTGGATCCCATGCGCCCAACACATCAACTCCTATGGCGAATTACCTTTACGTATGTGGCTTGCCGCACTATCAGCCGAAAGGCTCGAGCAAAAAACGGAGCAGGTACATCGCTGGGTAAACGAGCTTAAGGGGAGTTGGGAGGAGGCTTTTTACATATCGATGGCGCGTAGCTTCGGGCTTAAAATTAACGCCTTGCCCTTTGAACTCCTAGCCAAATCAATACCACTAAAAACCTTGGCAAAGATCAGAAATAACCTGCCGAGCATAGAGGCGCTACTGTTTGGGCAGGCTGGCATGCTACATGTTCATGATCACCCTCACGACACGTATTACCAAATGTTGAGAAAGGAGTACGAGTATCTCAAGAAAACGCATTCGCTTACACCCATTCCCCATCATCTTTGGAAATTCATGCGGTTGAGGCCTTTGGCTTTCCCAACCATTCGAATTGCCCAGTTCGCTAGCCTAATCCACAAATCGTATGGACTTTTCTCGAAATGCATCGAGATAGAAAAATTTACTGACCTAACAGATTTGCTCAGAACCGAATGCTCAAGCTACTGGCATACACATTACACTTTCGGCAAAGAATCGGCTGCAAAAAGTAAGGTGCTAGGAAAAACGGCCATAGCCACCATTGCGCTTAACACGGTTATTCCCTTCATGTTTGCCTACGGCAATGCTAGGGGGAACCAAGTGCTAAAGGATAAAGCCCTTACCCTACTTGACGAGTTGCCTGCCGAGAAGAACAGCACTGTACAAGGATTTGCGAAGCTAAGTGTAGTAGCCGATAGTGCCCTCTTTAGCCAGGCTATGGTTCAGCTCAAATCGCAGTATTGCGATAAGCGTAAATGCCTATACTGCAATGTTGGTGCAAGTGTACTGCTGAAAAAATCAGATGATAAAGCTTAGCGATAGGCTAACTCCCACTCAAGCGTTCGCCCGGTTGACTAAGCAACTGGTTTATAATACCCAAAAAGTCGGCGATGTACTTCAGCCCCCCCCTTAGCATATCGGGATGCTACTCAAGCAGCAGCTTATACCGCACCTCGGCAGTTTCGGTGATAAAGACGTAGAGCCTATGCTGTACCTCAACCAACATATCCTCAATCAACCCTACGGCCTAAACGCTCCCATTGGGGATAATTATGGTAAAGATTATCCAAATCGGATTTATTGACAACAAACAGTTCGCAATCAGTTATGGCGCTAATAATCTCGTACGATAGGGTTTGCGTAATAAAGTTAGGCAAAGCAGTAGCAAAGGTGTGTAGCGGAGTAATGTCGAGGGTAATCTCATCGCCATCATGATTATAACACACCCTAAGGTAGCCCCTATTGGTAAACTAGCCACCTCCCCCCCCCTCAGCAATAAAAACATCTCCCTTGCGCAGTGAGGCTACCCTAATCAGCGGAATGATGGCATTAAAATCACATTCCCATATATCTACATATCGAGAAATAAATTGCACTAATTGATATACATCTTTACCCATAGCCAGAGATCTGAAACATCAAAAATTTAACAAATATTCACCGCTTATTTATGTTTTATGGGCAAACCTAAATCATCAAATATTGTTAACATTGCGGAGCAATAACAGAAATGTGCCAGCGGCATATTTTTTGATTAGCCTCATGTAGCTTTTCAAAATATACTGCATCCAACAACTATTAGAATACAATTGAAATAGATTTTACATTTTACAATATGATTCATCGAGTGATTTTTCAAAGCATTATTCTGCTTACCATAGCCTTCTCGTCACTAGCACAAAGGGATGTGAACGTAAAGATTATCCAAACATCGGATGTGCACGGAGTGCTTTTCCCCTTTGATTACATTAACAATACTGCAATTGATTACGGCCTAGCCCATGTGTACACCTACGTGAAGAAGCAGAGAGATAGCGATGAGCAGCATGTAATTTTGCTCGACAATGGTGATATTTTACAGGGACAGCCCACGGTTTACTATGCAAACTATGTTGACACAGCTGGGCAGCATTTGGTGTCGCAAGTTATGAATTTCATGAATTACGATGCAGCCACCGTAGGCAACCACGATATTGAGGCTGGTCACAGGGTTTACGACAAGCTTATAAACGACTTTGACTTTCCGTGGCTATCGGCCAATATTATTGATACCCGCACGGGCAAACCCTATTTTAAACCTTACACGGTGATAGCACGTGATGGTTTGCGAATAGCGATTATGGGGCTAACCACACCGGGAATTACCAAGTGGCTTTCGCCAAACCTTTGGGCAAATATGGAGTTTACCGATATGGTTGAAGCCGCCACCATGTGGATGGACTCAATACAGACCAAAGAAAAGCCACACATTGTAATAGGACTATTCCATTCGGGACACGATGCAACCTACGAAGGTGGCGATCCCGAAAAACCGATGAATGATAATGCTTCGACACTTGTTGCCCAGCAAGTTCCAGGTTTCGATGTGGTAATGGTGGGGCATGATCACGACAGATTGGTTACCAAGGTAGCGAATGTGAAGGGCGACTCAGTTCTTATTATCGACCCAAGCGCTAGGGCTCGCTTAGTTGCAGATGTGTCAATAAAAGTACAACTTGATGCCGAAGACAATATCATCAGCAAAGATATTAATGGTAAGTTAACCCCTATGTCCGGCTTGATGCCCGACCCAAACTTTGTAAGCACTTTCTCGGCGTTTACACAAAACGTAGAAGAATTTGTGGATAGACGCATTGGTTATTTCACCGCACCGGTTACATCGCGCGATGCGTATTTTGGCCCGTCGGCCTTTGTTAACCTTATTCACGCTGCCCAGCTGGGGATATCCAACAGCCAAATCTCATTTGCTGCACCATTATCATTCAACACCACCATTGAGCAAGGTAATGTGTTTGTGCGCGATCTGTTTAAGCTATACAGCTACGAAAACCTACTGTACATCATGAATCTTACCGGGCAAGAGGTTAAGGATTATTTAGAGTATTCCTATGGTTTATGGCTCAACACAATGACTTCAGCCGATGACCACTTACTACTTTTTAGAACCAATGGATCGGACAAACCAATTCTTCATAATAACGGGAGAGCTATACTTAAATCGAGCTTTTATAATTTCGACTCGGCAGCTGGTATAAACTATGAGGTTGATGTAACCAAACCCGTTGGCGAGAGGATAACCATTAAATCCCTGGAAAATGGCAGCCCTTTCCACCTGGACAAAACCTACAGAGTTGCCATCAACTCGTACCGAGGAACCGGGGGAGGAGGTCATTTAACCGAAGGCGTTGGGCTAACCAAAGAAGAGATGCAGCAACGCATTGTAAATATCTCCTCGCACGATATGCGGCATTACCTCATGAAGTGGATTGAGCGAACAGGACGAATTACCCCTGAAAACCCAAGCAGCTGGATGATCACTCCAACCGAATGGACTGAACCAGCCGCGCAAAGGGATAGAGAATTGCTTTTTGGCCCCAATGAGTAATAAAAATATTTGGTAAAGTGCACGTTGATATAGACATACTACAGAGTGGGAAGCTCCTCCCCCTGGTGGAAGAGTTTTACACCCTACAAGGCGAAGGGTACCATACCGGCAAAGCAGCATACTTTATTAGGATTGGAGGTTGCGATGTGGGTTGCAGCTGGTGCGATGCCAAGTTCACGTGGAACGCCAAATCATTCCCCCCAGTAGCTGTAGAAAAGATAGTTGCAAACGCCAGTCAGAATCCCGCAAAAGTTATTGTGGTAACAGGTGGGGAACCTAGCCTTTACCCACTCGACTACCTTTGCCAAAAGCTGAAGGAGCAAGGTTTTCAGACCCACGTAGAAACATCTGGGGCTCACAACCTTACCGGACAATGGGATTGGATATGCCTTTCGCCAAAGCCCCAACAGCCACCTGTGAACGGAATACACATGAAGGCCGATGAGCTGAAGGTAATAGTTTCGAGTAAAAAGGATATTGAGTGGGCCGAGGATAACGCGCGCAAAGTAAAATCAACGTGTAAGCTATACCTTCAGCCCGAGTGGAGTGTGTACAACGAGATAATCCCCACCATAGCGAACTATGCTATGGAAAACCCCAAGTGGCAGGTTTCGCTACAAGCCCATAAGTTTATGAGGATACCCTAGCGGTATTTCGGAAAAAATAAAAACTTATAAGTTCTTATAGCCCTAAGAAATTTTGGTTTTATGGGGTAACTCTGCTATTTTTGTCCGTACTTGTACCTCATAAACCCTAATGGCCTTTGGCCACAAAAAGATGAATAAACCTAATAAAACTGCCTTTAGAGATTATCTATCGTTAGTAAAGTTTAGCCATACTATTTTTGCGCTTCCCTTTGCAATTATTGGTTTTTTCCTTTCAATATACCTAACCGACCACACTTTCAGCTGGTCTGTATTTGTTAAGGTGATCCTATGTATGATTTTTGCACGTAACGCAGCGGTAAGCTTCAACAGGGTAACCGATCGGTTTATCGATAAGCGGAACCCACGAAATTCGAGCAGAGAAATACCATCGGGTAGGATACATCCCCGCGATGCATTCATCTTCTCAATGACCAATGCGTTGCTTTTTATTGCAACTACATTTTTCATCAACAAGATAGTATTTTACCTCTCGCCCATTGTTTTGATAGTTTTACTGGGTTACACCTACACCAAACGATTCACCGTGCTATGCCATTTTGTTCTGGGCTTGGGATTGTCGTTAGCGCCCATTGGTGCCTACCTGGCCGTAACAGGCCAATGGCATATTGTACCGTTACTCTTCAGCTTAATCGTATTCCTATGGGTAGGTGGATTCGACATCCTTTACTCTATTCAGGATGAGGCATTCGACAAGGAGGAATCAATTAAAACGGTGCCCGCTGTTTTTGGCAAGAGAAAATCAAGAGTAATATCGGCAGTGCTTCACATTGCCGTTTTATTGCTAGTGCTAAAGGTAGGATACCTTTTAGACTCGGGGGTTTTATACTGGGCTGGCGCCGTTGCTTTCGTTTCACTTTTAGTAACACAGCATTTAATAATAAAACCCTCCAACGCCAAAAGTGTAAACTTTGCTTACGCCACACTAAATGGATTGGCAAGTATGCTTTTTGCAGCGTTCAACATTGTAAGCTATTACTTTTAAACAACTATAAATCTGTAAACTATGAAAAGAATTGTTTTACTACTGGCAATGGCAGCAGGTTTTGCTGCCATCACATCGTGTGGAGGTGGTTCTTCTACGCAAAGCGAGAAGGCAACTGTGGTATCGGTTGATTCGCTAATAAATGATGCGTCGGCACTTGTTGGACAAACCGTTCGCTTTGAGGCAACGGTTGACCACTCGTGCATGCACGGCGGGAAGAGGCTTACCGTATTTGGTAATATTGAGGGTAAAACCCTTAAGATTGATGGAACCGAGAATTCGCCCAACTTTGTATCTTCGCTCAAGGGGAAAAAGGTTGAGGTTGTTGGGGTTGTTCGCAAAGTATCGGGTGCCCATGTGGCCGATTGCGAAATTGACGAAGGGAACGAGGTTCCTGAGATAGCGTACGTTGTGGACTGTATTGACTACAAAGAACTGTAAGTGAGCGCATTACATCTAAAAAAGGGTAGCCGATTAGCTACCCTTTTTTGTATCATTAAATTTCAGGGTACTACTGCAATTTTAGTGGAATGATTTTAGGGTCGGAAGTCCGAAGACCCCCGCCTGAACGATGCAGTCGGGCAGGGAAGTTGGAAGGTTGAAGCATGTTAATTCTGTCTTCTGACTTCTGTCTTCAAACCCAAACCAAAGATTTAGGTTTACTATAATTTACATTCTTCCATTAAATTTGTGGTAGAACCAATTTCAGCAATTATTCCCTACCAGCCTGGAGTAAAGTTCAACCCAAAGGTTGCCGCCTTAAACCCACCTAGCTGGAAGGGTACTGCATAGAAAGGCTCTAGAATCATCATACCAAAGAGGTTTACCCTTATGCTAACACCTGCACTCACCACGGGTATTCGCTCGTTGATGTTATCGGGTTTCCATTTAAAGTGAACGGTTTCCCTATCGAACCAAGCCAAACCAGCATCGGCAAAGAGCGCTAGCTCCGAGAATAAAAATTTTGATTTGATTGGGGTGAGCCGTTCAGGCCCTGTAAAGGGCAATCGTATCTCGAAATTAAGTGTGGCCAAATGGTTGCCCATGAGCTGATCGGGACCCATTGCAATGGACGAACCGCTCAGTATCTGATTGTTAAAGGCAGAATTATCATACCCTCTAATTATCCATGGATAGCCTAGGTACAATGGGTATATCCTGTCCAAATTACTCCCATGCCTTCCGTAGTAGTACCCCTTAAATGCAAAGCTAAATGGTTTGAGGAAAAAGTACTGCCTAAAATCGGCAAGGGTGCCCCAATAATCTACATGGCCAAAAACTTTGTCAACCTGGAATCGTTGCCGAGAACCATCCATAGGCGAGGCGATGCCAAACGAGGAATTATCGACTACGTAAGCGGCATTTAGCCTTTGCAAGGCGTATCCATCGGGGGCTTCGCCCTTATATCGAGTGTACCCCTGATACCAGCCATCAACATATAGATGCGAATGCACATCTACTCTATAGTTGTACCAGTTAAGGAATCCACCGGCTTCAATCCTACGGGTACGCGAAACGGGCAGCTGGGCCATACCCCCAATCATGGTCTCAAAAATTCTATAGTGATACAATGAGATGGTATCGAGGAAGTAGGAGTAATCGCCATCGGTTAGCCAACCAGCGTTTCGTCCGTAGTATGCATACGAGTAGGGAATGTGCGATACGGTTGCACCCCAAATCACTCTATTCTTCTGGTTAATATAGGTAAACTGCCCTCCAAAGTCATATATCTCGCCATTAAGCGCAAGCCCCACCTGCAAAAGGTTAGCACCAACAATATCGCTAAAAATCATCTCAACCCCTCCGGCCATACCCGTTCCCATTTGGCTTGTAGATACCCCAACGCCTGAATTGGCGATGTAATCGAGCTTAAACTTGGGCCGATAGGGGACGGATTTGAAGGAATCAACCGGGGTTTCGGGTTGCCCCATTCGCATGGCCAAGTTCCTATCGATTATACCCGACACCGCTCTATTGTATGGAGGTAAAGTTGCGGCACTTTGATCAACCATAAGCGGAAAAACCTCGATATTGTGAAGTTCATCAGGAGCTGCAGTAAAAATTGTATAGTTACTTTTGAAGTAGTATGAATAGGCAATGGTTCCAGTTTCACTGGAAACGCTAAAAGCAGGTGCTAGTTTTGTCATCCCCGATATTCCGGTAAGAATTTTTGTCTTCTGAAAAATTCTACCCGTCTCCAAGTTGTAGAGGTAAAGATTTCGGAATCCGTCCCTATCCGAAAGGAAATAGATATCCTCGCCATTTGGTGCAAATACAGGGTTTAGATTTGATGCGCCGGGGAAGAAGTGGTGGGTTGTAATCTTTTCCGTTTCCAAATCGAGGGTAGCCAAGTAGTAACCGGGCATACGCTTAGCGTATAGGTCTTGCTGCGATGGCCTATCGGTTACAAATACAATGGTTTTTCCATCGGGCGACCAGCTGGGATGCACATTGGCCCATTGGTCGTTTGTAAGCTTGCGGGTTGTTCCTGAATCTAAATTGTACTCAAAAAGATTATTCTTTCCATCCACAAGCCCAGAGACAACGATGCTTTCGCCACTTGGCGACCATACCGGATAGTTGAACGAGGGCACGTTAGGTATTTCTATCTCACGCACCATCCTCCTCCGCTCAACATCCACCACCAGCAGCTTGTTTCGTCCCTTACTATATGCCACAAAAGCAAACAGCTTGCTGTCGGGCGACCAAGCTCCTGCCGACTCAATAAAGTTTAGTGCATCAATCTCGTTACGATGCACCGTTGATGATAGCTTGTGAACAATTTTGCCTGTTTCGGTTTCGGCTAGAAACAAATCAATGGAGAACAAGCTTTTCTCGGAGTAGAAAGCAACATACTTGCCATTAGGGCTAATAGCAGGCGATATGTTTATATTGCCAGCATTCTCTTCATGAATAATTTTGGTGCCTGAAGGGTTGTCCACCGTGTCCTTCATGGTCATCTTGAAGTGCTCAATTGTAGTCCTTCGCCATATCTCTGAGAACTCCTTTTCGTTTAGCCCTAGGTATCGCTTCAGGGCGATGTCGTAACCACGCTTGGCAGTTTCCATAAAGATGGGGGCAATGAGGCTATCGCCAAAGGTGCGCCCCACAAAAGCCCAGAATGCATGCCCGTATCGGTAGGGAAAATATTTTGAGCTTCGCGACATCTGGTCAAGGGTGGGGAAATCGTCGTTGAGCACGGCATCGCGCATCCACATGGCGGTATGCGGATCGACACTACCAATGGAAAGGTACTCGGCCATCCCTTCCACCATCCATAGGGGTAAGTTGCTTAGCGAGTTTAGGTTAGTTGAGTCGCGCGAAAGGATTGCATTGAACTGGAATGCGTGAACAAGCTCGTGCCCGAGCACGTGGTCGGTTTGTGCCCAGGTCTCAGTAACAGGCATTACCACTCTGTTCTTAAGTGCCTCAGTAACTCCCCCTGTTCCAACTCCTACAGTACCAAAAATGGCTGTGGTCTGCTGAAAATCGGGGTGGTTTGCATAAAATATTATCGGATTTCTATCGGCAATAGTATCGCGAAAAACCTGTGCATGCATAGCATACCATTGCTCTGAGGCCTGTGCCAAGCGTTCCACCACCGAGTCATTCTCAAAGTAGTGGTAAATTTCAAAGTTTGGCGACTCGTGAACCTTAAAGTTGAAAGTTTTATATATTGGTCTGTTACGCCCAAAATATTGTGCGTTGGAGTGCAAAGCGCTTAATAAAAGCAGGCTGATAACTAATGCTCTAAATACCTTAAAAAGACCCCTCATCATAGCTTCCGGTATTAAATACAAAAACATGCCCAAGGTAGAGTAATTTACATCTTTTACAAAAAAAATACCACGCCGATTTAGTTACACACCTAAATTACACAAAGGGCTGTAAAAAAACGTTAAACCCCGCTTTGCTAAAAACTTGTGTAAACGTACTGTAGTTAAAAAAACAACCAGAGGGTAATAAAGTTTGAATTGGCTGCTCAAACCATAGTATGATATGACTTTAAGCTCGCTAAAAGTCGAGGCGTTCTTTTAGCAGCCTATAACCCGAAGCGCTACCCTTTACTTTATCGCCACCATTTAATTGTAGGATAAACGACTCTTTCTCGTAGGGTTCAATCTTTAAAATCTCATTCACATTAACTATATACGATCGGTGAACCCTAACAAACTGATTTGGATTTAATCGCTCCTCAAGGCTTTTCATGGTCAGCTTCTTCATAAACCTGTCGCCGTGGCTATAAATCATCACATAGTCGTCCTGAGCCTCAAAGTACCGTATTTGGTCGGTTGCAATGATGTGAATACCCTTGCTGTCCTTTACCACGATGCGCGCAATGGGCATTGATGCCGATAGGTCTTCGGCGATGGAGCTAACGGGTGCTGCAACGTAGCCTACGGAGGCGAGTTTCTCTCTGGCTTTGCCAAGGGCCGATTGAAACCGATCCTTGGGGAAAGGTTTTAAAAGATAATCGACAGCATTCTGCTCAAAGGCTTTTAGGGCGTACTCATCGTAAGCCGTGGTGAAAATAATAAGCGGTGAGTGATCGAGCACTTCGAGCATTTCGAATCCATTAAGCCTTGGCAGCTGTATATCGAGCAAAACCAAATCGGGCTTTTCCTTATTTATTGCGACTGCAGCCGAAAACCCATCGGCACACTGGTCAACAATTTCGATATCCTTTTCCGATTCGAGATACTTCATCAGAAGATCTCTTGCGGGTTGCTCATCCTCCACTATAACTACTCTCATACTTTCCTATTTAACTGGGATAGTTATCAAAACAACAAAACGATCTGAGTCTCTACGCACATCGACCAGCTCAGAGGTGCCATAGATAAGCTTAAGCCTACGGCGGATATTCACAAGGCCCACACCAGTACCTGCACTACTTGTGGGGAAACTGGGTAGCGAGTTCGAAACCTCAACGTAAAGGTAACCACTGCGAAGGGAAACGGTAGCCCTAATTGTCGACTCATCGGTCGACTGGGCTACGCTGTGCTTTATGGCGTTCTCGAAAAGGGGTTGAAGAATCATGCTGGGCACCTGAACGGCGAGGCACTCGTCGCAGCACTCAATACCATAATTAAGCCTATTACCAAATCGCACCTTCTCAATCTCAAGATACTTCGTACAATTCTCTAGCTCATCGCTAAGGCTAACCATACTCCCGGGCGACTGCTTGAGCGAATACCGCAACAGCTCCGACAGCCGTGTAATCATGTCCTGTGCCTTTTCGGGCGAGGTCATGGTTAACGAGCTAACCGAGTTGAGGCTATTGAACAGAAAATGGGGGTTCACCTGCAGCTTAAGCCAGCTAAGCTCCGCATCCTTAACCAGAGCCTGCAACTCGGCTTCGCGTGTGAGCTTCTCTCTAAAATTGCTGATGTAAATAGTAAGGTAGTAAACAAGCGAGATAAGGATGTAGAAGAAGATACCAACTATCGTTCTTCCCGGAAGCGATGAATCGAGAAAGGCGATGTACTCCTTGTCATCGGGGAATATTAAGATTAGCATGTAGCGATGTGACGATAGGATGAGTAGAATACTTACAACCGCTGCACCAATATGGTTTAGGGCCACACTGAAAGGCTTTTGGGTTTCGATATCGCTTAGGCGAACCCAGAACCAGAGGCCCAGCGATAGCAAGGCGTACAGCACCACCCATACAAAGCTATCGATAGTACCATTTAGCAATGGGACACCATAAAAAAGATATAAAACAGCAGCGTGGATAGCTGCTACAGCTATCCACCATGCTGCAAAGACAATTTTCCCAAATCGGTTTCCTAGTATGGGGTGAATCATGCTTAGTACGACTTAATCTCGCCGCCTCCAAAAATCACAACACCTCTAATGACTAGCTCACGCTCAACCACCTCATCGGTTTTGGGGGGCATACGGCGCTTATCGTTGTAACCGCCAAAAATTGCGGTAACCTCAATTTTTACACGCCATCCGGCTGGCACTATAATTTTTGATCCGCCAAACAGGCAAAACATATCGAGCACGTTGCGGCCAGGCGCCAGCTCGGCATCGGACAAATCGAAGGTGCTCCCCCCAAAAATATTGGAAATCTTTCCGCCCTTAAAGTTCTTTGAGGTTATCTTCTGCTCACTTCCACCAAAAATTGCAACGTCATCAATAATATCCATATCGGTTGTGCCCCTAGTAAAACCCATCTTCGAATTGCGCACACGGCCACCCTGCTGAAAAATCATGATCAAGCCCAATGCTACAAATACTGTGGGCCAAAAGAAGTACCTAATGGGGTAATGAAAGCCAAGAATTTTTGCAGTTAAAAAGAAACCGCCGATGGCAATAAGCACAATACCTGTAGTACGAGATTCATTTTTAGCTAGGCTGATTAGGCCAATGCCAATAAGAAGACTTTGCCAAGTAAAGATGTATTTATTCCATGCAAAGGGAATAATATCGAGTCTATCGGCAAACAGGAGTGCTCCTAGGGTTAGGAATACAATACCAATAATTATACGCACATTATTGGGAGAGTGATTTCTTTGATGATCGATTCGTTCCATAACTTAAATGTTTTAAAAGTTTATGGTAGCAAAAATATGGTACCTTGCAGCTATACGGAACAACAAATCGGTAAAACTAGGGAATTTGTCGGTGAACCTAAACAATGCTAACCCCGACTCCTCCTTTTTGTGAAGTGCATAGAGTTACCCTGCTCACCATACCCAATGAAGTCGCCAGTAAGCTGTATTCGGGCCTCAAGGCAATTCTTGCAATCATCAACCGCATCGTCAACGCAAGGTTTATTGTCGTATAGCTTGTAATCGTTCCGATAAAGCCCTGGGGTAATGTTTGGCATCACCACGTTGGCCCCCACCTTAATGCCCTTCTCGCGCCCCAGCTTATCAATTGCCTGAAGGGCTGTAGGCGCTGCTATATTTATGTCCTTCATGAGGATTCTGAGGATAGCGATCATTTTAAGCGCAAGGTTAAAGCGCTCCTCCATGGGCAGTAGCACCTCCTTGTACTTGTAGAGAGGTGTGTCGGGATGCTCTATGTAAGGCCCCATACCCACCATATCAATATCCATCTGCTGTATCCACAGCAAGTCATCGGCAAGATTCTCGATGGTTTGAAACGGAAGGCCGATCATCACCCCTGTTCCAACCTGGAAACCAACTCTCCTAAGCGATTTCAGACATTCCACCCTTCTATCAAAATCGTGCGCCTTGTTATTAGGGTGAAGCTTGGCATACAACTCCTTACTGGTAGACTCTATGCGTAGTAAATATCGGATGGCACCGTTATCGAACCATTTTTTATACGTTTCCTCGGTTTGCTCTCCCATCGAAAGGGTGATCCCCAACTCCCCATTGGTTTCTCTATGTATTCGCTGCAAAAGATTTGACACCCTATCGGTAAACTCCCGATTGGTAACCTCTCCCGTTTGGATCGCAAGGCTAGCATACTTGCTTTCCCAAGCAAATTTTGCTGCCTCCACAACCTCATCATCGGAAAGGTTGTACCTATGGGCATTAAAATTCCCTGCCCTAATACCACAGTAAAAGCAGTTTTTTCTGCATATGTTGGACATCTCGATAAGGCCACGAAAATACACCTTACGCCCCACATATTTCTCCTTTACCTCAGCAGCCTTTGAGTATAGCTTGTTCCTATCATCGGCATTGGTTTGCAGCAGCAGAATAATATCTTGGCGGGTTAGGCTTTGCTTTTGCAGAATCTCCTCAATCACATTCATCCTATAAAAACTAAATAAAAATTTGCGACAAAGATACAATGATAGTTTCACACCAAAATTCGCCTGAAGGAGTTTTATAGCATTATATTGAAGGGGTAGGCATGAAAAAACTTTTCGTAAGTTTGCTCCCGATTTTAAAAACTCATTGGAAAGCCCACTACTTTTTAAACATAAAACTCTTAAAAATAATAAGATATGATTACCAAGCAGCTTATCGACCCCAAGAGCATTGTGGTTATTGGCGGATCGGATGATATCCAAAAACCGGGCGGAAAAGTTTTAAAAAACCTTATAGACAATAACTATAAGGGGAACCTATTCGTGGTTAACCCCAAGGCCGATGTGGTGCAAGGAATCACCTGCAACAAAAACGTGGAGAGCCTACCCAACGTTGATCTTGCCATCATTGCCATAGCGGCAAAATTCTGCCCTCAAACAGTACGGACACTTGCCGAGGAGAAGGAAACCCGTGCATTCATCATCCTTTCGGCAGGATTCCACGAGGAGAGCGAGGAGGGTGCCAAGCTGGAGCAGGAGATAGTTGATGCTGTAAATTCGGTAAACGGAAGCCTTATTGGCCCCAACTGTATTGGGGTGATGAACTCGAACTACGCTGGTGTTTTCACCACGCCAGTGCCTAAGCTCGACCCCAAGGGTATTGACTTCATCTCGGGATCGGGCGCAACCGCAGTATTTATAATGGAAGCCGGTATACCCAAAGGGCTAACCTTTGCATCGGTGTACAGCGTGGGCAATAGTGCCCAAATGGGCGTAGAGGACATCCTTAAGGATATGGATGAGAACTTTGACCCCGCCACCAGCTCGCGCATAAAGCTGCTATACGTTGAGAGTATCAACAAACCCCAAATGCTACTGAAGCACGCATCATCGCTAATTCGCAAGGGGTGCAAAATTGCAGCCATCAAGAGTGGTGGCTCCGAGGCCGGTAGCCGCGCAGCCAGCTCGCACACCGGCGCGTTGGCTAGCAACGATGTGGCGGTTGATGCACTCTTCCGCAAAGCGGGTATTGTTCGCTGCAACGGCCGCGAAGAGCTGGCTACCGTAGCAGGCATATTCATGCACCCCGAGCTTCCTGGCAAAAGGGTAGCCATTATAACCCATGCAGGTGGCCCAGCGGTTATGCTCACCGACTCGCTCTCGAACAGCAAGCTTGAGGTACCCTCAATAAGCGGTCCCAAAGCCGATGTGCTACTCGAGAAGCTATTCCCAGGCTCATCGGTAGCTAACCCCATCGACTTTTTGGCAACTGGTACAGCCGAACAGCTTGGGCACATTATTGATGCCTGCGAGAACGATTTCGACAACGTGGATGCCATGGCGGTAATCTTCGGCAGCCCAGGGCTCTTCCCCGTTTACGATGTGTACGATTTGCTTCACGAGAAGATGAACGAGTGCAAGAAACCCATCTACCCCATACTGCCCTCCATCATCAACGTAAAGGATGAGATTGAGCATTTCCTTGCCAAGGGGCGGGTGAACTTCCCCGACGAGGTGGTATTTGGTAATGCCCTAGCAAAGGTTTACCACACCCCTGCCCCACAACCCGAAAGCATTGAAACGCCAAAGGTTGATGAGCAAACCATCCGCAGCATAATTGATGGTGCCGATAATGGTTACCTAATGCCCGACAAGGTGCAGCAGCTTCTCGATGCCGCAGGCATAACCCGCGCTGGCGAGGCAGTAGCTACATCGGCCGATGCTGCTAAGAAAGCTGCTGCTGAACTCGGCTATCCCGTGGTGATGAAGGTGGTTGGCCCCGTACACAAGTCCGATGTGGGTGGCGTAGTGCTTAACGTTAAAACCCCCGAAGCCGTTGTTGGCGAGTTCGAAAGGATGATTAAGATTAAGGACACCACAGCTATCCTAATACAGCCAATGCTTAGCGGGGTTGAACTATTTGTTGGCGCCAAGCGCGAGGATAAGTTTGGGCACCTGGTGCTATGCGGCCTTGGAGGCATATTTATTGAGGTGCTAAAGGATGTGAATGCCGGGATTACCCCTATTGCCCAGAGCGAGGCGCTCGATCTAATTCACCGCCTAAAGAGCTACAAGATACTTCAAGGCGTACGTGGCCAAGAGCCCGTTAACGAGCAGCACCTAGCCGAGATAGTAACCCGAGTATCGGCGCTGGTTACCATTGCTCCCGAAATCTTCGAGATGGATCTAAACCCACTACTTGGTCGCAAGGATAAGGTTGTGGCTGTGGATGCAAGGATTAGGATTGAAAAGTAGTTGTGAACGCTATAAATTTACAATGATGAATAAAAAGGACATTCTGGTAATAGCTATTGTGGTAGTGGCACTTTCCCCTTTCTTTGTATTCCCCTCGGTTTACAATGCCTATGTCGATTTCAACGCCTCACACGGGATGGTGATGAGCTTCTTTAAATTTGCCATCCTGGCAACTTTTGGCGAGATGATAGGGCTACGGATAAGAACCGGCACTTACAACCAGCCTGGGTTTGGCATAGCTCCCAGAGCCATTGTTTGGGGATTTTTAGGGTTAACCATCAACATGGCGTTTATCATATTTAATATCGGCATCGTAACGTTCCTTAGCTACATGGGTATTGAAAACGCCAGGGCATTACTTGAGGGGGATTTTACTATGGGCAAAGTGCTTGTTGCATTCTGCATCAGCACAACGCTTAACCTTATTTACGCACCGGTGATGATGACGCTCCATAAGATTACCGACACGCACATTGCGAACAACGGGGGAACTGTAGCTGGGCTATTCCGCCCAATACAAATGGGGCAGATTATGGCTGGGCTAAACTGGAAGGTGCAGTGGGATTTTGTTTTCAAAAAAACCATTCCATTTTTCTGGATTCCCGCACATACCATTACATTTCTCCTCCCTGCCGATTTCAGGGTGCTGTTTGCGGCTTTCCTAGGCATAGTGCTTGGCATATTGCTTTCGGTAGCCGCATTACAAGGTGCAAAAAGGTAGTAGCTAAAACAACTCAAATCGATGAAGAAGATTGTAGACTGGTTCAGGAATCGCACAGCAACGGAGCTCTTCCTGTTAGGAACGGTAATAATACTTATAATCCTAATATTTATACGCTGGGAGTGGGTATACCAAGAGGTTTCAGAATCATTATCCCGTTTGTTCCGAACTGCTCCTGCTGAAACCTAGCTCACTTTAGGCTAGGTGCTTAACCGATATCAGGACACAATGTTGAAGCAAACCAGCTTATAGTCTTTACAATTTTAGTATATTTGTAGAAAACAAGTATTAAGCAAACGAAACAAACGAACTGCATAAAATCATTGAAAATGAAAAAGAAAGTAGGAATTTTTTACGGACCCACTGGAGGTAAAACCGAGAACGTAGCCCAAAGGCTTCAGCAGGCCTTCGGCCATGAGAATGCCGATTTGATACCTATAAAAAGTTGTAAGGCAAGCGATTTAGATAAGTATGAAAATATTATCTTGGGTTGCTCTACAATTGGCAAGGAGACTTGGGATGCTGATCGGACCAAGGAGGACTGGGATCTTTTTCGCCCCGAGATTGAAAAGATAAACTACGCTGGCAAAACCTTTGCGCTTTTCGGATTGGGCGACTCTGTGACCTACCCAGCAAATTTTGTTGATACCATGGGCGTTATTGCTAACATCATGCTTGCCAAGGGGGCCAAAATTGTTGGACAGGTACCCACCTCGCAATACAACTTCACCGACTCTGAAGCTGTAATCAACAATCAATTCATTGGCCTGCCAATAGATGAAGACTTTGAACCAGACCTCACCGACCAGCGTATTGCCAGCTGGGCCGAGGAGCTAAAAAAGATTTTTGCTTAGCAACTAAAAAAACAAAGGCTATTCAAAATACGAATAGCCTTTGTTTTTTCACCACGCTTACGCACCGAAACCTATTCAGCCTAACCATAAAAATATCATTTGTTACTAAATATCGCCTTTTATCCTTAAAATCATTCTAAATTTACCTAAAAGGTAACAATCTGTTATTAAATAGCAGTAAAATGCTTTTAATTTATAGAAATCTTTCATAAAATTGTCTTTTGAATTATTGCAGGTAAATCGCAACGATAATTTTGGCTCAAAACTACCATATAGTTAAGATAAACAGCGAAATAACAAACACAAGAGGCAATGAACACACCCATACCACACGAGATTGTTAAGCAAAAAATTAAGGAGTCTGGCCTTCCCAGCGTTGGCAAAGCCACCATCAGAGAGATTGTTAAGCTGGTGAATGAGATAGAAAAAGCTACCGGTCAAAAGTACATCAGAATGGAGATGGGCGTACCTGGCCTCGAACCTGCCAAGGTTGGTATCGATGCTGAAATTGAAGCCCTTAGAAACGGCGTTGCCCAGTTTTACCCTATGATTGATGGCGTTCCATCGCTTAAAAAGGAGATATCTCGATTCGTAAAGAACTTCATCAATATTGATATTGACGAGAAGTGCTGCATTCCAACTGTTGGCTCAATGCAGGGCGGAATGGCTGCGTTTCTGGTAGCTAATCGTTGCGATGCGCAAAAAGATACCGTGCTATTCATCGACCCCGGATTTCCGGTACAAAAGCAGCAGCTGAAAGTGCTGGGGATGAAGTTCGAAACATTTGATGTGTACAATTACAGGGGCGATAAGCTGAAGGAAAAGCTTGAGTACTACCTCAAGAAAGGAAATATCAGCACTATCCTTTACTCCAACCCCAACAACCCCTCATGGATTTGCTTTACCGAGAAGGAACTCGAAACCATTGGCAACCTGGCAAATCAATACGATACGATTGTAATTGAGGACTTAGCCTACTTTGCCATGGATTTCCGCAAGGATCTTTCTAAGCCTGGAGTACCTCCGTACCAAGACACCGTGGCCAACTACACCGACAACTGGCTTATGCTTATCTCAAGCTCCAAGGCGTTTAGCTACGCTGGGCAGCGCATAGGCAGCATGGTTATTAGCAACAAGCTATTCAGCCGCAGGTATCCCGACTTGAAACGTTTCTTCTCGTCCGACGAGTTTGGCTACGCCATGATTTACGGCGCCGTTTACTCCCTATCATCGGGCACATCGCACTCGGCGCAGTACGGCCTAGCCGCAATGCTTAAAGCAGCAAACGATGGCGACTTCAACTTTGTTGATGCGGTTAAAACCTACGGCAAGAGAGCACATATCATGAAGAAGCTTTTCACCGACAATGGGTTTAAAATAGTTTACGATATGGATGAGGACAAACCCCTAGCCGATGGCTTTTACTTCACCATATCGTACCCCGGCCTAACTGGCGAAGAGCTTATTGAAGAATTAGTTTACTATGGCATTAGCGCTATATCACTGGCCATAACCGGGAGCGAACGAACCGAAGGCCTTAGGGCCTGTGTTTCGCAAACCCATGAGAGCCAATTTGCCGACCTGGAATATAGGCTCAAGATGTTTCAGGAAAATCACCCGGTAAAATCGTAGAGTAAACTTTTTGTACCTACTATCATCATACATACGCACAAGTAATAATACCTAAACACAATAAGAATATGGCAAAAATTAAAGGAGCAGTTCAGGTGGATGTGGAGAAATGCAAAGGGTGCAACCTTTGCGTTGTGGCATGTCCTACCAGCGTTCTGGCGCTAGCCCGTGAGGTAAACGGGAAAGGATACAACTATGCATATATGGCTAACCCCGACGCATGCACTGGATGTGTAAACTGTGGGCTTGTTTGCCCCGATAGCGTTATTGAGGTGTACAAGGTTAAGGTGGAAGCCTAAGCCTAGCCTGCTAACAATGTTAAAAACTAAAAATATTTCATGAGATGGCAGAATACAGACTAATGAAAGGGAATGAAGTGATTGCCGAGGCAGCTATCCGTTGCGGATGCGATGGATACTTTGGCTACCCCATTACCCCTCAGTCAGAAATTATGGAGACCCTAATGCTTCGCAAACCTTGGGAAGAAACCGGAATGGTAGTTCTACAGGCCGAGAGCGAAGTGGCAGCAATTAATATGGTGTACGGTGGTGCTGGATGCGGAAAGAAGGTAATGACCTCATCGTCGAGCCCCGGCATCAGCCTAAAGCAGGAAGGCTTAACCTACATTGCAGGGGCAGAGCTACCCTGTTTGGTGGTAAACGTGGTTAGGGGAGGCCCCGGTTTAGGGACCATTCAGCCCGCCCAGAGCGATTATTTCCAAGCAGTTAAGGGCGGTGGCCATGGCGACTATCACTTAATCGTACTCGCTCCAGCATCCGTTCAGGAGATGAACGACTTTGTGGATGAGGGCTTTGATCTAGCCTTCAAGTACCGCAACCCGGTTATGATTCTCACCGATGGAGTTATTGGCCAGATGATGGAAAAGGTGAAGCTAAGCGAATACAAGCCCCGCTGGACCGAAGAGGAAATTAAGAAAATGCATGGCTCTTGGGCAACCACAGGAAAATCGCCCGACCGCGATTACAACATAATCACATCGCTTGAGCTAGACAGTGGCCGTCAGGAGCAGTTTAACCATAAGCTTATTGCCAAGTACAACACCATCAAGGAGAATGAGGTGCGCTACGAAGCCATCAATTGCGATGACGCTGATTACATCATCGTTGCCTACGGGTCATCGAGCCGGATTAGCCAAAAGGCTGTAACGATTGCTCGCGAAAAAGGGATTAAGGTTGGACTACTGCGCCCTATCACCCTATTCCCCTACCCCACCAAGGTTATCCAGGAGATGGCGAACCGTGTGAAAGGATTCCTTGCTGTTGAGATGAGCGCCGGCCAAATGGTTGAGGATGTACGCCTTGCAGTTAACGGCAAGGTTCCCGTTGAGCATTACGGACGCCTAGGTGGAATGATCCCCACTCCTAACGAGGTAGTTGCCGCACTTGAAGAAAAAATCATTAAAGCGAAGTAATCATGGACGTAAAAGATATTATAAAGCCAGAAAACCTGGTGTACAAAAAGTCGAGCATACTAACCGACAAAGTTATGCACTACTGCCCCGGCTGTAGCCATGGCGTGGTACATAAGCTAGTTGCCGAAGTAATTGAGGAGATGAACATTCAAGAGCAAACCATTGCGGTTTCGCCTGTAGGATGCTCGGTACTTGCCTACAACTACCTGAGCGTAGATTGGCATGAAGCAGCTCACGGCAGAGCCCCGGCTGTTGCAACCGCCATCAAAAGGCTAATGCCCGAGAAGTACGTATTCACCTATCAGGGTGATGGCGACCTAGCTTCGATTGGTACCGCCGAAATCATTCACGCTTGCAACCGTGGCGAGAAAATCGTGGTAATATTCATCAACAATGGCATTTACGGGATGACCGGCGGTCAAATGGCACCCACAACCCTTGAGGGGATGGCTACCTCAACATCGCCCTACGGACGTGATGTGAAGATGGCAGGCCACCCATTGAAGATTACTGAGCTTATTGCTCAGCTCCCGGGCACAGAGTACGTAACTCGTCAGGCAGTACACACTCCTGCTGCTGTTCGCAAGTGCAAGAAGGCTATTCTCAAGGCCTTCCAAAATGTTGGACAGAATAATGGAACCCAATTCATTGAGGTGGTTTCGACCTGTAGCTCAGGCTGGAAACTCAACCCTGTGAAATCAAATGAGTGGATGGTTGAGAACATGTTCCCATACTATCCCCTGGGCGATTTGAAAGGTTAATACGTAACTAAAAATTTTGAAACTATGACTGAAGAAATAATAATAGCCGGTTTTGGAGGACAAGGTGTACTGTCGATGGGAAAAATCCTTGCATACTCTGGCATCATGCAGGACCAAGAGGTTTCATGGATGCCATCGTACGGGCCTGAAATGCGTGGTGGAACTGCAAACGTAACGGTAATCCTTAGCGATAATCGTATTAGCTCACCCATTCTACAGGAGTTTGACACTGCCATCATCCTTAACCAGCAGTCGCTCGACAAGTTTGAAAAATCGGTTAAGCCCGGGGGAATACTTATTTACGACCCCAATGGGATTACTCGCCATCCAGAGCGTAAAGACATCAAAATATATAGGGTTGAGGCAACCGAAGAGGCAACCAAGATGCAAAGCGCCAAAACTTTCAATATGATAGTTCTGGGTGCTTACCTTAAGCTTAAGCCCATTGTTAAAATGGAGAATGTTGAGAAAGGGCTTGAGAAGTCTCTCCCCGAAAGGCACCACCACTTAATCCCAATGAACATTGATGCGATTAAGCGTGGGTTAGAAATAGTTGAAGAGTATCAGGCTTAAGGATGTCTGAACCTAATTAAAAACGCACAGCTCATGAGCTGTGCGTTTTTGGTTTTACCTGCTGCGGGAAACACGCTACTTTAATCGCAATCCTACAACAGTGATATCATCGCGCTGCGATGCTGCGCCTCGGTGAGCATCAAGGGCCGTTTCTAGAGCAGCACCTATGCTTCCCATTGGCTCACTCACATTCGTGGCTAGCAGGTTATACAGCTTGGATGTGGTAAACCTTTTGCCAAAAACATTATTCTGATCGCTAAACCCGTCGGTGAAAAGGAACAGTGAATCTCCAGCCACCAGGTCGATAAGGTGATTTTCGAATTTTGGATCAATATCTGGCAATATTCCACCAATGGATTTTCGGCTACCCCTAATAAAGCTTATTGCAGAAGAGCCCTGGCGATGGTATGCCAATGGTCGATTTGCCCCGGCAAATGTAACCAGGTATCGCTCTTGAGTTATGCGCTCAATGGAGCAAAGGCACACATCCATTCCGTCAAAACCATCATTCTCATCCTGCTTAAGCACCTTTTTAAGCATATTATCAAGCGTATCGAGAATGACAGCTGGATTATAAATTTTACGCTCACTCACAATTTCACTAAGCATACGACTCCCGATCATGCTCATGAAGGCACCTGGCACGCCGTGCCCTGTACAATCAACAACAGCAATAAAAAGTTTGGGCGATCCCTTGGTGTTGCTTGCCTGGGTAAACCAGTAAAAATCTCCCGACACAACATCCTTTGGTCTGAATAGCACGAAGCTTTCAAAATGTGTACTCAGCAGCTCAACCGTTGGGAGTATTGCCTTCTGAATGGTTTGTGCATACTCAATGCTGGCCTTGGTTTGCTTATTCCGATCGTCAAGCTCATCGCGCTGCGACTCGATCTCCTCTTTCTGCAGAATGAGCGCCTCATTCTGCATAACAATATCCCTTTGGTGCTGAACTATTTCACGAGTTCGCTCATCAACTAATGCCTGAAGCCGTAGGTTCGACATCTTTAGCATTCTGGTTTTAATTGCTACCGATACAAACACGATAAGACCAACCAGCAGAACATAGAACAGATACATGATAGGGTGATTATACCAAGGACGACTAATCACAAAGGAGTATGACGCCACCGGGCTCTCAACCTCATATATGCTCATAGCCTTTACCTTAAAAGTATACTCGCCATAGGGTAGGTTTGTATACTCCTTGTAGCCAACCGTGTTCCAGGCCGACCAGTCGGTATCGAACCCCTCGAGCTTTTGTGAGTATAACATTTTGCCCTCCTGCCCAAACATGGGTGACGAGAAGTGTATAGTAACATTATTAGTGCTATAAGGGATATTAGGGATTTGAGAGTCGGTCTGAGCAATATCAATGCAACTAAAAAAACCATCGGGGCAAAGCTTAGGGTAGGCCCCTCCAAAAAGGGTGCTATCGTTACCAATAACCACCTTACGTATATAGGCTTTGGGGGCTCTAATGCCCCTCATGCTGGCAGTAGGATCGAACCTGTAAAGCCCATCGGTCCCTGCTATCCAGGTTATCCCCTCCGAATCGGTGTCAACCGATGAAAAAATCATCTGAGGTATTTCATTTAGCTCTGCTGGTATAATGATTGATGAACCATCATCCATAATCTTAGCTCGCGTAATGCTCCTCACGTGAGATTTTGCATATGACTCGAACCATATATAACCAAGGCTATCGACACTAAACAGTTTAATGCCCCTTGTGCCATCGGAAAACTGTTCACCAAGAAATGATTCGGGCTTAAAATTATTCTCTCGCTCGTCAAAAGCATACAAACCTGTGGGTGCCGAAAGCAACATCTTGCGGTTTACACTCATCAAACGAGTATCCTCATCGTAAGGAGGGTTGAATGGAATGTTGTTAAACAGCTCAAACTCATCGAAGCTAAGACTTGCTGGATCATTAGCAACCGCCCTTACCACCCCTTGATGCCGGAGCACAAACCATATATTCCCCTTCTCATCCTCATCAACACGCCAGATTCGGCCAGCAACATTATCGAACTTACCTACATACACCCATCTTCCGCGTCTGTACTCTGCCACTCCAAGCCCATCGTACAATCCTAGGAAAAGAATATCCTTGTGATGCTTCGACTGATGGATGGTAAACAAAGGAACTTCCCCATTCTCGACGAGCTGAGCTCTATCCCCATGAATTGAATACAGCCCATCCCCGGTTGCGACCAGAGTGGTACGGATGCCATTGGATGAGACCACTGGAACAATATCCCAAGACAACTCTAATGTGCCCTGAACCCTACGGAAGATCCCCTGATCAAGAATAAAAACTCCAGCATTTGAGCTTGCGTACAGCTTATCGTCAACCCGTTTAAGAGACTGCAGCACACCTTGAGGCGCAAGATTATCGCTCCATGAGGTAATCGCCGATTTTACTGCTGTAAAGGAAACCCCGTTGTTAAGCGCTAGCCATATATTCTCCTGATCATCAACGGCTAAATGCCATACCGTTTCGTCCTGTATTCCCTCCGATTTTCCAATGCGCTGTATTATCTCACCCTTAGCATCGATTACCACGGCACCACCCCTGTAGGTTGCAAATGCAAACCGTTTGTTTCCAAGGGCTTCGCCCCAGTACACCCAGTTATCAACAAAAAACTTGTCGTTACTTGTTGCGAATGGTTTAAGAAAATGCGAAGCGTCATGGACAAGGGGGTCGTTGAGATAGCTTACGTCATATAAAAACATCCCATCGGACTGGGTTGCGATTAGTATATTCCTATCATCGTAGGGTACCATAGCATAAATCCGTGAGTTGGCAAAATGATCGCCTGCAGGCACAAGCTCCATGGTATCGCCCTTCACCATGGTTAACCCCACTTCGGGTTGTACCGAGAATATACGATTGTGTACGTTGTATGTTCTATGAAATAGTGTTTCTGGCTTATACACAGCCACCTCTAAACCATAAACTTTAATGATGCATGAATTTGTACTGAAATACACTCCCTTTGGTGTAGCATACACCTGCCTCACCAGCCCAAATGATGGGCACAAGTCCTGAACTAAATATTTGAGGGAGTGAAATGCAAGGGAACCTGAGGGGTCGGGCTCTAAATATCCAAATTCATCCTGTGCACCCACCCAAATTCTACCATAGCTATCTACATCGAGACATCGGGTAACAAGGCCATTAATAGAAATAAGTCTCCAGCTATTCCCATCATACTCAAGAATTCCGTCATTATTTGCAACGTAAATAAACCCTCGGTTGTCCTGAACCACGGCCCAATTCTGATGATGGCCTCCGTAGTCTCGATATGTAAAGTTCCTAAAGGGCTGCCTACCCAATTCAACACTATGCATCTGCTGGCTACTCAGAAGTAAGAGGACAAACAAAGAGTATAAGAATCTTACCATAGTAGTACTAGGTGATTATTCTAGATATTTATGAATAAGGATTGTCCGTTATGATATCTAAAGCCTTTGCGTCATTGTAAACAGCTCATTTGTCATAGGCATTATAGCGGATAATCAAATTATGAATTTAACATATAATACGGTTGTGCTCAAAAAAGGTTGTCAACGCATCAATTCTAAATACTACAGCAGATGTATAGTAGAGATAGTAAAACTTTAATTTAACTAAAAAGATGACTGAATATAAAAAATAAGGTGTAACTTGCAATCGCATATTGCATTTTTCGGTGGTTCCGAAAATGCATATTTTTTTCATTTTTTGGTTGAACATTTTTCGTGTTTTGGGAAAAGGAGGCTTTGGTTGGGCCTCCTTTTTTATTACAACTTTTATTACAGCGTTGCTTGAAACAACTCAAGCTTTTTGGTACTACTGCAATTTTAGTGGAATGATTTTAGGGTCGGAAGTCCGAAGACCCCCGCCTGAACGATGCAGTCGGGCAGGGAAGTTGGAAGGTTGAAGCATGTTAATTCTGTCTTCTGACTTCTGTCTTCAAACCCAAACCAAAGATTTAGGTTTACTATAATTTACATTCTTCCATTAAATTTGTGGTAGAACCAGCTTTTTTATATGCTCACTGTCATCGCCTACACCCTCGCCAACCACTACTAGCAACTTTTCTTCATTAATAAAGGTGTAAAAGCTAGCATTCTCGAGAATTTCCTCGTTCACCGCGCTGCACTCCTCATAATGCTTGAAGTAAGCCACCAGCATATCGTATTTATTACCATTAAAAGTATAGGGTGCTAACCACAAACGGTAACCTTCATGCGCTTGGAATGGCAACTCCAGAGTGGCATGCACATTCTGTATTGCTAATGGCCCTGTAATATACTTAACAGCAAGAGATCAAAATTGCTGGTCTTCAAGAAGGCTGGAAGAGATATGGGTTTAGCATCAAACTTAGCAACCACTTTTTGGGCTATTTGGGCTACCAGCTGCATACTCCTATCGGTACCGTTATATGCCACTACAGATATATACATATTACCGTGGGCCACTTGAACCTGGTAGGGATTTATGCAGTCCCACTCACTCACCTTGGCCGTTGCCTCGCATGAGAAGCGGGAAAGGGTAAAAATACCAAAGGCAGCCATGGGGCTCTCCAATACGTACACCTCAACTTTAAATGGCTCCGAACGCCACTCGAGGTTTTGAACTACCAACTCCCTAAAACCATACTCTAGATAGATATCGGCAGCCCCATTTATATAGCCCCACCAGGTATTTTCAGAGAATACCGAGAACCTTGCCTCCTCCATACCCTCAAGGTCGTTGCTGTTTAACCTTAGGTCTTGGGCATTCTGAGCAGTATTCGCCAGCCGAAGGGATAAAAAAGAAGCACACAATATGATTAGCCTTACCAAATTACGCCAAGCTTAAGGTTTGCAAATTAATGTTTTCTATCTCACTCTCACCCAGCCATATCCTTTAGCCATAAGCATAAATACCTTACCAGCTTCGGTATCCTGCTGCTGAACTTCCCTCTCGATACGCTTATTTATTACATTATCGTAACCTACCCTGTCGACTGCCACTGCATCGGTACCCACCATATGACAATATCGCTGGCAACAATTCCAGCATCCTGCAATTGCTCTATTACCGCCTCTACCACCTCGTGCGATGTGGAGAGCCGAGTCCCTCCTATGGGGTTAACCTTTAGCCCAATCTTCTCACCGGGCTACACTAATTGGAGCCATGCTTCACTTAGGCATGGTGCACCTGTTAGGGCTAGCTAACCCTCAGCAATCATTTTGTACGCAGCATCCTTGTTAACCTTTCGGTCCAAGTAGGAGTTCTCGTCAACCACCTTTACTGCCTTTGCAGGGTACTTTCCTGGCATCATTTGTTTTATTCTTGGGTGAGCCAAAGCATCCTCGATATGCGTTTTGGGTTTTCTCAACGATTTTACATCACTGGCAAAACCTAAGCGGGATGCGGTGGGAAGCATTGCCCCACCTAATCCTCGTAGTATTAGCATTTTGAAGAAACCTCTACGGCCAAAGCCTTTTTTACATTCTCCTTTACCATTAGTAATATATTTTGATGATTATCCGTTATGATGCCTAAAGCCTTTGCGTCATTGCGAATCCGCCGGCTGGCGGATTCGCAATAACGTATCATTTTAATCAGCTCATTTGTCATAGGCACTATAGCGGGTAATCATATATATTTTTTAGCGTAATAAACTTACATCATTTTTTTGATTTAGCTGATATCAAAAGGGTTATGTATAACCCATAAAAAAGATCCACCCTTAAATATGGATGGATCTAACTAAACTAATTAAGCTTAAAACTTATAGATCGAGGTTATTATGCATTAACCCATCAAGAATTCGAGCAGCCTTTTCCTCGTCGCTAAGGTTAAGGAACTCCTTTCGTTTCTCCTCCGAATGAGCATTCAGTTCGGACTCAATCTGTCGCTTTAGCTCAGCTGTCTCTGTCTCCTTACGATTGGTAAGAAAGTTTCGGGCAACGTTGGGAAATAGTTCCAAAAGCAGCTCTTCCTCTTCGGTGGCAGCAAGCTTAATGCCCCCAAAATCCTCAAGAATTATGGGGTTATCCTGCGGTTTGTAGCTACTTGAGTCAAAGGGAACCTCATCCTTAACTCCACAAATCTTCTCCCTAAATTCGGGGTCGATGGCTATGGGCGTTTGTCCGTAAAGCCCCATTACAAGGTTTTTGAATTGTGTGGAGAGGTTTGAATACATATCCTCACCCTTGTTCTGCGATACCACGCAATTCACTGCCTGTGCCCCAACAATTTGGCTAGTGGGGGTAACCAAAGGTGGGCAACCAGCATCGATACGAACAAATGGCACAGTTTCGAGCACCTTGGGTAGCAGCTCATCCATCTTCATCTGCCTAAGCTGAGCCAGCATGTTGGTGTACATACCACCCGGAATTTCGGCATCGCGCACACGGCTATCGGGGGCCACCAGGTTGAACCAAGCCTCAATTGCTAGGGTGGCATTGAGCAGGTCATCGGGTCTATTCGACTTAGCGTAAGCAATGGCATCATCAAATAGCTTGTCAACCTCTGCGGGCAGATCGTCGGATGTGATGTCAAAATCGATGGGGAACTGCTTATACGAGTCGAACTCGGCAAGCTCCTTTCGAATTGTTTTCAACTCCTGATTAATCTTTACCACGGCATCGAGATTCACACCCGTATCGAGCCCAAGCTTATCGGCAAATATCTGAATTATCTCAAATGCTGGTGCCGCTGGGCCTCCCGACAGGGTTAGTATGGATGTATCGACAATATCGACCCCATTTATAATGGCCATAAGGGTAGAGGCCAAGCCGTAGCCAGGGGTACAATGGGTATGAAAATCGATGGGCAGCTTCACCTCCGACTTCAACCTGCGGATTAGCTCACCCGACACTTCGGGTGTAATCAGTCCTGCCATATCCTTTATGGTAATCATATCAGCACCCATTGTCTCTAGCTCCCTTGCCTTGGCTACAAAGTAGTCGATGCTAAAGATATCGGTAGGCAATTTTTTTCGCTTGATAAAAGCGATGGCCTTTTGCTTTACCGAGAATTTAGGGTTTACGGTGTAGCAAACTGCACAATCGGCCATTCCGCCATTCTCCTTCACGTACTGAATGGTCGATTTCATGTTGTTAAGGTCGTTAAGGCAATCGAAAATCCGCATAATGTCTATCCCACCCTTAACCGATACGCGGTTAAACCCCTCGATTACGGTTTCGGGGTATGGGTCGTAACCAAACAGGTTTCGGCCACGCGACAAGGCGGTAAGCTTACTGGTATTGCCAATGGCATTTTTAATCACCCTAAGCCTGTGCCATGGATCCTCATTGAGATAGCGCATCACGCTGTCGGGCACTGCTCCACCCCACACCTCCATGGCATAAAAACCCGCCTCTTTATAAAAGGGAAGGGTACGCTCAACCTGATCGATGGTCATTCGGGTGGCCAGCATTGACTGCTGCCCATCGCGAAGGGTAAGGTCACGAATAAGCAGCTTACCATTGAACTTCATCTTGCTACGAGCCTCGACCTTCTCTACCCTACGCTTTTGTCGAAGGGTTTCATGCTCGGTCTGTCGCTGCTTGTAAAGAAACTCCTTGGCAACCGCAGGAAAAAGCTCAAGCAGTAGGTACTCCTTCTCATCCCTAGCTAACTTAACGCTGCCAAACTCCTTTAGCACGGGATTCTCTGGTGATTTGTATTTCGTAAGATCGTAGGGAGCCTCCTCGCTAAACCCACATATCTTTTTACGGAACTCTGGTGCAATGGGTATTGGGGTTTGGCCATACTCGCCCTTCACCAGGTTGAAGAACTGATTTGAAACATTTGAGTAGAATGGCTTACCCGCATTCTCATCTAAAACGCAATTTACTGCTTGCGCCCCAACAATTTGGCTCGATGGAGTTACCAACGGGGGGCAGCCCGCATCGAGGCGAACGACTGGAACCACCTCGAGCACTCGGTTTAGCAAATGGTCGAGCCCTAGGGTTTTAAGCTGCGACAGCATATTGGTGTACATGCCACCAGGTATCTCGGCATTCTTAACCCTCTCATCGGGTGCAGGAAAATTGAAATGATGCTCAATGGCGTGGCAAGTCTCTAACAGCTTCTCCTCATTGCCCTCCTGGGCAAACCGAACGGCATCGCTAAAGAGGGCATCCACGGACTCGGGCAACGTGTCGTTAGCAATATCAAAGTCAATAGGAATTTGCTTGTAGCTATCCACCTCGGCCAAGCTATTTACCCTTATCTCCTTAAGTATTCGGTTTAGCTGGGCAATTACCTCCACGTTACCATCAACCGTAATCCCTAGTTTCTTGCAGAACAGGTGGATTAGCTCATACGATGGCCCCGCGCTACCACCCGAGAAAAACAGAAGGTTGGTATCAACAATATCGACACCGCTAACAATAGCCATAAAGGTTGATGCCAAGCCGTAGCCAGGGGTGCAGTGCGTATGAAAATCGACAGGAATGGACAACGTTTCTTTAAGCTTTGAAATGATCTTGGCCGTTTCTGATGGCGAGGCTAACCCTGCCATATCTTTTATGGTAATCATATCGGCACCCATAGCCTCTAACTCCTTGGCCTTTGACACAAAGTAATCGACATCGAAAATCTTCTCAGGCAGATCCTTAATCATGAGCCTCGCCCGCAGATCCTCCTTCTCGGGCATCTTGGGGTCGATGGTGTAACACACGGCGCAATCGGCCATTCCACCGGCCTCCTTCACATACTTAATGGTCGATTTAATGTTCTCGGTATCGTTAAGGCAATCGAAAATGCGCATAATGTTTATACCCGACTTAACGGCATTGCTATTAAACCCTTCGATCACCTTCTCTGGATATGGACTGTAACCAAACAGGTTACGACCCCGCGAAAGGGCAGTAAGCTGCGAACTGCTTCCAATCTCCTTTTTAATCGACTCAAGCCTAGCCCAGGGGCTTTCGTTCAAGAACCTCATGATGGAATCGGGTACAGCACCACCCCAAACCTCCATGGCATAAAAGCCAGCCTGCTTGAACAGCGGTAGCACTTTATCAACCTCAACCTGCTGCATGCGCGTAGCAAAAAGCGACTGCTGTCCATCACGCAGGGTTAAATCGCGTATTTTAAGATGTCTGCTCATAGTAATATTCTATAGGATAAATTTTAAAATATATTTACGCTGTAAATTTACCCAAGTATAGACAAAAGGTTGCAGAATACGCAATGATTATTTTAGGTTGTTCAGCATAAATAGCTGATAAAGGTCATTAAATCAACAAAAAAGCCCTTTGCAGGGCCTTAATGCTATTGCCTGCACTTAAAGCCTAATGGCTATGAAACGCTTTTCTTACAATCTTCCACTCACCATTAATTCTATACAGAAGCAGGTAATCGGTAAACATTTTTTCCTTCTCGCACCAGTTCAAGTTTAACGGAGGCAGCATTACCCGTCACATCTACTAAGTAGATTGCCACAGCCTTCTGAGCAGGTGGATTGGGGTTTCTGCTTCGGCCAGCTTCTATTGCCGATATCCAGCTGGACAGCGATCGTTTCGAGAAATTCACATTTCGGTAAAAGTACATTTCAAAATCGGGATGAAATCCTGAACGGGTTAGGTTTAAATCACCCTGGTTGTGTATCACCTCAACATACGCCACATTGATAATGCTTTTAATACTCTCCTGTTCAGCAGCTTGTCCAAAAGAAAGATTAGCCGCTAAGGCTAAGGTTACAATAATTCCGAAAATTTTCATCTCATCAACTTTTAAAAGGTTGATGAAACCTTTTCCCAATAGCACTCCAGAACACGCATCGCCTTGCCTTCAGCCTGTTTGTGAGAACTAATAATATTTATTGGCTTAGCAACTCTGTTCGAAAGCGATCAATAGTTGTCCCTACATAAACACTCAATTTGAAGCAAAAGAATAAGCCCCGAAGTGTCGGGGCTTATCTTTAAAATGGTCGTAATAGGGTATCCTAATGCCTCTGGTACACTTTTGTTATGATTTTCCAGTCGTCACCAAACTTATATAGATACATGTAATCGGTAAAAATGGTTTTACCATTCCTTAGCAGCTCAAACTTTACTGAGGCAACTCCACCAGTAATGTCAACATCAATATACTTAACATCTGTCCTTTCACGCTTTTGGATAGAGCTGTTGGCCCTGTTGGCTTCTATGCGCTCAATCCACTCGTCAATGGAAAAACGGGTAAGCTCACCATTGGTATTCGACAGCATTTCGAAACCTGGGTGAAAGCCCGACTTTATATCATCAATGCTACCATTGTTATGAATCCCCTCTATGTAGGCCTTGCTTATTACGCTTTTCACCGCCGCCGCCTCAGGGTGTTCTGGCGGGGTACATCCACATAAAAGGAGAGCTGTAACGATGAAAACAAGAATTGATCTCAAGGCTAGATATTTTTTGTTGGATACTGAGCCTCACGCTCCTGTGACTCTTTTAGCCACTGAGGTACAGCCGTTTCGAGAAAAATATTTTTCTTGGCATTTAGGGTTTTCATATCGAGGCCTATAAATTCCTGTGCCTTGGCTTTGGTTGAAATATCGGGCATTGGAATTGGATCGGCATAGCCCAAGCTGGCCATTACCCTGGTAATCTCGATACGAGCCTCCTGAGCCATTTCGAGACCAAGCCCAATAACACGAGCACTCTCGAATGGAGCATGGAACGAAGCGCCATGGCTGGCAGCAACGTAATCCCAGCGCCATTGTGCACCACGAATAAGCTTCAGCGCTTTCATCATTTGGCTTTCCTTTGCACCATTATCCCAAGCATACTTGGCCTCGATATGCGCCTTAGCAAGGGTCTCCTCTAGTAAGGTTCTGGTTTGGTACAGAGCATCCTGCCTTTGGTACACATTCTGAACCATCTTTTGGGCATCCTCCCTATGGCATACGCCACAAGTATTAGCCACATCGTTCAGAGGGCTTTGGATATGGTGATTGGTGAACTTTACGCCACCCTGACTCTTGTATGGCATATGGCAATCGGCACATGATACACCCCGATCGTAGTGAACGCCAAAGCGGAATATTTCGTAATCGGGATGTTGTGCCTTAATCATTGGGGCACGGCTTAGCTTATGAGTCCAATCCGAGAATTTGATCTCATCGTAGTACGCCTCCATATCCTCCATACTAAATCCTTTATCCCAAGGGAATGTTAGGTACTTACCCTCACCCTTGAAGTAGTACTCTACATGGCACTGTGCGCATACCAGCGAGCGCATTTCCTGATGGGTTGCTTTTGCTACATCCTTGCCCTGACGCTGAAAAGCTTCGATAAGACCAGGGCGAGTAATCTGCAGCTGCATAGTTTTAGCATCATGGCAGTCGGCACAACCAATGGGGTTAACCACCTCGGGACCAAGTTCCGATACGGTAGATGCGTAAAACTCTGCTATACCCATCTCCTTCATCAAACGGGGCACATCGGGACTTTTGCATGTCCAGCATGTACCGGGCTGTATATTCTCCTCCGGAGTTAAAGGCGACCCAATACGTAGGGTTTGACGAACATCGTCGACCGCATGCATATGGCCTCGCCCCTGCCTATAGTCCATTGAGAAGGCGTAACCAGCCCAAAGGACTACAAGTTCAGGATACTCGGCCAGCATATCAATTTTCCTCGCACCATAGTACTTGCTCTCAAAGGTAGTATCGGCTGTTTGGAGATAGGTCTCATACTGACGGGGAAAATTCATACCCCAAACCTCGAGCCTTGGCTCCCATTGCTCATGCTCTACCTGTGGGGTATAAGCAAAAACGGCCTCGGCACGACGTTCAACAATGGTTGATGCGAGCAAGCCCAGAAGAAAAACGATTACCATCGTTCCAAAAAAGAACACCCATCCAACCCAGGGTTTCTCCTTAATAATTTCGCCTATTGGTTTCATCCTTCAATTTTTTAGTTTTCAATGGTTGAGATGTAACACCCTTGGATAAGTCGTATTTGTGAATGGTAACGCTATAACCTTGGGTATTTCATTGGTTTATGTTTTAAGATTTGTATGCTGCGATAAATAAATGCTAATTGTCCATTAACTTCTTAAGCCAGCTGGGCACAGGGCTCTCCAAAAGGGGAACCAAAGCATAGGGCGTTGATGCTAATCCCTTCACCCTACCGTGAGGCACCTCGCGATGGCAATCCCAACACTGACGATCCTTACGTAAATCGTTATGCGCAAATTCGGGTCGCATCATCTTGGTATCAACTATCACGTTGGAATGACAACGAATACAGTTATTCTGAACGGCCTTTGCTCCGGCCTCCTTAATTTGGATAACCTGAGGCTCTGCCCTCAGGGTGAATATGGTGGCGTGGCGCAGCCCATCCATGGCCTTAAAGTAGTAGTGATTTACCATGTTGTTATGCGGCACATGGCAATCGTTGCAGTTGGTGTACTCGCGATGTGCACTATGCGCCCAAGTAGAATACTCGGGCGCCATGATGTGACAGTTTATACACGTTTCGGGGCTATCGGATAGATATGATGGAGCTTTGGACAGATGAAACGCAAAAGCCCCTAATCCAAAGAAAATCCCAAGCAGGATTATAACAGGTAGCTTCCACTGATTAGGGGGAGTTAGGATACGAATGAGTTTGTTCATAACCAAACTTTGTTAGGTAATAATATTTGTTACGCAAGATAGCTTTTAACATTATCCCTTACAATAGGTGGTATGCAAATAGTAAACTATTTGAATCAATTTAGAATGTTTCTATTGAGAAAAGGCTAGAGGTTGGTGATAACGTAGGGCCATAAAGCATCCCCATCTGAACATTATTTGAAGATGCTTAGGACAGCTTATGGAAAACCGCATTGACTATAATATTTTGATTTCACATCAAAACGTCAACGTTCCAATTCAAAAGGCCATGCTTATTGTATCACCAACAAATTGGGATGAATATAGGTTCTCGAGGAGATATTATACAAAGCTGGTGACTGACAAAAGTTTAGAATAATGATTAGATTGCTCTACATAAGGGAAAGTAATCTTTAACCCAGATTAGTCATTAGGAGTTCTGCGAACTAATGGCTTAGCTGGGTTTAACCCTCCCGATGAATCGGGACACGCTGATATAGAAAAACTAATATGACTATCCGTTTCGATACCAAAACACCGAATCGTCATTGCGAATCCGCAAGCCGGCGGATGAAGCAATCTTTATTTCACTGAATACGAATAGATTGCTTCGTCATAAAAAACACTCCCTGCCTGCCGCCTGCCTGCCGCCTGCCTGCCGCCTGCCTGCCGGCAAAGGCAGGGCAAAGGCAGGGCAAAGGCAGGGCAAAGGCAGGGCAAAGGCAGGGCAAAGACAGGCTCGCAATGACGTATTCTTATATTTTAACTTTAGGTATGTTAGCGGACAATCATAAAAACTAAATTTGTAAGCATTTATGATTGTTTTTCTTCATCGATATTTCATCATAACATTCAATTAATCTGTGTATTAACAGCATCATTTCTAATGACGGTCATTAGAAAAAAACGCTAATGACAAATTGGGGTTTAAAAGTTGGTTGGTCAGCAGTGATTATGAAATAATATCAAAAGTGTCCGACTTTTAATGTTCTACCACGATATCAGCGAAAATATTAGATTTGAACGCTAGTATCATTCATAAAATCAAAACATTAGGAACACATTGCTTGTGAAACCTCATTGTTTTATGTAAACATCAAATAATAAGACTGATATATTAGATAAAGGTTGTTTCTTCCACGAAATTGGTAGTAGCACCATCGGCTGGGGGTGTGACGAGTGGGGGAGCGCGGGCTACGTTTTCGTCACCCGATGAAAACGCCCGAGCGGGCGAAACCGCTCCGAAGTTCCAACGTCAACCCACATTGGGTACACCCCTTGTTAGCAACTGGGCTTAAATTATTTGAAAAGTCTTAAATAGTTGTCAAACACATACACTCTACCTCGCTGACTTCCTGTTACTTCTTTTAGAATATCAAGTTTTTCTAAATCAACAATTAACTTATATGCTGAAGGCATTGATATTCCTGCTATTTCACTAACTTTTTCTGCATTTATCATTGGACGATTATACAAATAATCAACAATCTTTTTTGCATTCACTGCCCTACTACCTAATTTTTGAATACTTGATTCAACCGTTTTTTGTAATTGAAGAATATTGTCAAATGTTGTTATTCCATTTTTTGCAGTTTCAATTATTCCAACCAGAAAGAACTTAAACCATTGAGAGAGATTGTTTTTATCTCTAACCAACATTAAGTTTTCGTAATATAACTTCCTATTTTTTTCAAAAAAATCAGATAGATACAATATTGGTTTTTTTAAAATCCCTTTGCTGACTAAATATAATGGAATTAACAACCTACCAACCCTACCGTTTCCATCAAGGAATGGGTGAATCGTCTCAAACTGATAATGAACAAGGCCAATTTTCAGCAATTCAGGGATGGAAATTTCTTCATTATAAAGAAATTTTTCGATATCACTCATTAATTCAGGTACCGAAGTATGAATCGGAGGGATGAAAATAGCATCATTTATAGTTGCTCCACCTATCCAATTCTGACTATTTCTGAATTCTCCAGGTTGTTTTCGTCCCCCCCTGACTCCTTGCAGCAGTACTTTATGGGTTTCACGAATTAATCGTGAGGAAAATGGAAGTTTCTCAAGTTCGTTTATAGCCCATTCCATTGCTTTCGTATAATTCTGAACTTCCTCCCAGTCATCTCTTTTATCTAGAGGGATGTCTTCTTTTTCCAATAATGCCTCTTCCATATTAGTTTGAGTTCCTTCAATCCTGCTACTTTGAGTAGCTTCTTTTAGAACGTGCATACTTATAAAGAGGTCAACATTAGGAATATACTTTGAGTACATATCTAACCTGCCTAATTCTCTGTCTGCCTGACTTAGTAGTTGTAACACTTCCATATTGTCAACGTGCAATTGCTTGTTGATTAATGTAGGTTGAAAACTCTTATAGTAACCTTGGCTTATGTACTGTCCAGATTTATATTGTTTCATTTCAGTTATTTTAAACAAAGGTAATCGCTATTTAAGAAAATGCAAAATAACTTAAATAAGATGTTCCTTTATTTAACTTTTCCTACGAGGTAGAGTTCTGCGTGATGCAATCGCCTTGTTGCTAATACTTTATATGTATAACCCAACTTTTAAGTCGGGTTTTTTCAGCCCAATCGCAAGGATATTTCAATATGTTTTTATTATTTTACAGGAGTAATCCCGATTATAGTAACCTTACAAGCAAGAGAATTAAATCATTTAAACACAACCATACCCTTTAAAGCATTATGAGAAAAGACGTTGAGGTAATTTGCGAGAATACGAAAGAGCGAAAAAGGCTTAAACCCGGATTAAATCTACTCGAAATAGCAAAAGCCTTTGGCTTAAAGCTAGAGCATCAGATACTAGGCGCCATGGTGAACAACGAGCTCAAGGAGCTCGACTACGAAGTGTACAGCCCAAAGAGCGTCAGGTTTATCGACATCACCCACTCCGATGGGATGCGTATGTACCAGCGCAGCCTGTTCTTCGTGTTGCAAAAAGCGGTTAGCGATGTAATTCCAGGAGCCAGGGTGCAAATTGAGCACTCGGTTTCCAAAGGGTTTTACTGTGAGATTGAGGGCATGTACGAACCCATTGAGCTACCCCTAATATTTGGTATTGGCGACAGGATGCGCGAAATTGTTGCAGAGGATTTACCCATTAGGCGCGACAAGGTGCTAACAAAGGATGTTGTGGAGATGTATAGGAAGAATGGCCAAGAGGAGAAGGCAAGCCTTTTCGAAACCCGTGCAACCATGTACACCTCGGTGTACTATATAAACAACACAGCCGACTATTTTTATGGATGTTTAGTGCCATCAACGGGTTACCTAAAGGCGTTCGATTTGGTTAAGTACTACCAGGGCATGCTGCTCATGGTCCCCAAAATGAACAACCCCACCGAACTTGAGGATATCGTTTTGCAAAACAAGATGTTCGACATCTTTCAGGAATATAAAGAGTGGGTTGAAATCCTGGGCGTTAGTACTGTTGCTGCAATAAATAAGCAGGTTCAGAGCAAAAACACAAGTGAACTGATCAAAATATCGGAAGCCCTGCATGAGCGCAAGGTTATACAAATAGCCGACGAAATTTACAATCGTAGAGATAAAGTCAGGATTGTACTCATCTCGGGGCCATCGTCATCGGGCAAAACAACCTTTGCCAAGCGTATAGCCATACAGCTTAAGGTTATGGGGCTTGCACCACATACCATTTCGCTCGACAACTATTTTGTTGACAGGGAGAAAACCCCGCTAGATGAGAATGGGGAGTACGACTTCGAATCGTTGGGCGCTCTTGATATCGATACTTTTAACAACAACCTGGTTGACCTGTTCGAGGGAAAGCTGGTTGATTTGCCAAAGTTTTCGTTCGAAACGGGTAAGCGATTTTTCGATGGCACAAGCCTGCAAATAGAGTCCAACGGGATTATTATCGTCGAAGGTATACATGGGCTTAACCCCAACCTCACCCCGCTGATTGAACCCGAGAAAAAATTTCTGATCTACATCTCGGCGCTCACCTCGCTATCGATTGATGGCACCAACCGAATTCCAACTACCGACAACCGGCTTATCCGAAGGATAATTCGCGACTACAAGTACAGAGGGTACAGTGCGCTCGACACCATTTCGCGATGGGGAAGTGTTCGCCGTGGCGAGGATCTCAACATCTTCCCATTCCAGGAGGAGGCCGATGTAATGTTCAACTCTGCCCTGCTATACGAGTTTGGCATCCTAAAAACCTACGCCGAGCCGATACTTAGAGAGGTGCCCATGAACGTTCCTGAGTATGCTGAGGCTCGACGATTAATGAAATTTTTAAACTTTTTCACGCATATTCCCGATGAGGAAATCCCTCCAACATCAATCCTGCGTGAATTTTTGGGTGGCAGCACATTTTCGTACAAATAGGAAGTATCATCCTATAAGTATGAACGTTAGCATGCGCTTTAGCAAAAAACTTGAATATAAAAAGTATGGATATGGGCCCAGAAAAGTTTTGAACAATTGCAAAAAATAATCAACAAAGTGCAATATTTGCAGCGCTTTATTAGCATTCTATTGGTTTTATTTGTTAATATTGTAAACAATTACACAGGTTTAGGTGTCTTTAATAAAACATAAAGTATAACCGTATGGTTAAGCATGTCGTAGTTTTACTCAATATGCTAGGGATTATGCTAGCCAACATACTGTTTCCTAGCAATGTATCCCTACAAATAAAAGCCCCTAGCGAGGTGGTAGCTGGTGCAGAGTTTGATATTGAGATAACGCTAAATAAACGCGGAGCCGAAAGTTTTGCCCGATTCCAGCAAGAGCTACCCAGAGGCCTCACGGCACAAGTAGTTGACAACGAAAACGCAAGCTTTGCCTTTGAGGATCAAAATGTGAAGTTCATTTGGCTTCGATTGCCTGCCGACGATCAGATTACCATCTCGTACAAAATAAAAGTAGATGAGCGCCTTAAGGGAAATTTCTCCATCGATGGGCTTTTCTCATACATCGATGGCAACGATCGCAAATCGGTAAAGCTCGATCCAAAGCAAATTACCATTCGGCCATCGTCTACGGTAAATCCTAACCTTATTGTGGATATTTCGGAGTTCCAACAAATGGTGCCTTACCAACCACCGGTGTCGTTGCTGGCTAGCAATGTTAGGTGCATTCGGCAAACTCCATCGTTTACAGGCGAAGGGAACGATATGCTTGTGAACATCCTGGTTAGCAGAGGAAACGCCGATAAATTTGCAAAAATAGAGGAGGACATTCCAGCAGGTTATGTGGCCGAGGCGGCATCAACCCGCGATGCGATTTTCACCTTTAAAGACCAAAAGGCCAAGTTCCTATGGATGAACCTTCCGCCCGAACCTCGGTTTGTAGTTAACTACAGGTTGAGTCCAGTTGACGGTACAGCCTCAACCCAGCTCCCCATCAAAGGCACGTTCTCTTTCATCCTAAATGATGTAACGCAGGTAATTGATATTGTTCAACGAGACATTGACCTATCGAATCTCGACCCTCAACACCTTGATGGCATTATTGCCTCATCACCCCCACCAAGCTTTGTTACGCCAACCCAAGTGGCTGGAGTACCCATTAGCAGCACCTATTCCGGCGCCGATGGGGGCCGTGAAATCCCTGTTCAATTTCAAGAAATTGACGATAAGCGACCTCGCACCACCGCCAAACAACCCGAGCTGGATATGGCCTATCTGCTTGAGCCAGAAGAAGGAGTATACTACCGGGTTCAAATAGCGGCTGGGCATCGTTTAGTGGATATCAAAAGGTATTTCCAACGGTTGAGTATAGCTGAGGATGTACGTACCGAGCGCCACGAGGGGTGGTACAAGTACTCCATCGGTTCGTTTGCCGAATATAAGCTGGCCAGAGACAGACGAAACGATATTTGGTCCACCACACCAATTGACGATGCATTTGTTGCTGCATATAACAATGGTACGCGCATAACAGTTCAGGAGGCCCTTATGATTACCAACCAGCAATGGTACAGGTAGTTCTACAACTATTTTGAATTGATAATGATAAAGAATAAGTACATATATTTTTGTGTAACCCTTATTGCACTTATGGTTTTGGGCTCTGCTACATTTGCTCAGGATGAAGATGAGGATTACTACACAAGCCTACTAACGCAAGAAGTTGAGGTTGAAAACCCTGTGTACAAGCCCGTACTTTCGCTCGGCACCGGTATAGTTCATCACCTCGGAGATATCCGTAACCCCGGTAAAAACCCGCTTATGGGCGACCTAGCCTACAGGTTTAACGTCTCCACCCTGTTTGGCAAGAACAACTACTATAAGCTGAATTTCTTTTTAATGTATGGTAATGTGCAGGGGCACGATTTTGAAATATCGAGAATGATGCAACGTGACCCCAGCCTGCTAAAACTTGACAACGATTTGCTCCCGATATACCATAACTCATCATTCAGCACCGAGTTCTTTGAATTTGGCATTAGCGTTGAGTATAACTTTGGCCATCTGTTTGGAAAAGACAAGAAGTTTAGGCCTTTCGTATCAATAGGGGGTGCACCGTTTGTGATCAACCGTTTTCAATCGGACGAGAAGAACGATAATGGATCGTACTACCACTTTTGGGACGATGGCACCATACGCAACATGCCACAAACCCACCCCAACTCCTTTAATGCTAACATCATTAGTTTTAACAAGGAGTATGATGCCGACATCCCTCGATCCGACTACCACGAGATAAAATATCCTCAGTCAACAGGGGTAGCTACGGTTGAGGGTGGATTTGATTTTTACCTATCCTACAGGGTAAACCTAAGGGTGGCCACATCGTTGCACTACACTTTTACCGATGTGCTCGACAACTTCACGCCTGAAGTTGCCAAACGGTATGATATCCCAGGCAACTTTGGGGGTAACGATATGTTCATGTTCACCAACTTTTCGTTACACTTCGACCTGTTCTCCGATCCTGAAATGATTAGAGTAGACCTGCTATTTGCGGACCTAGAGGATGTTGATTACGCTGTTATGTTTGCCGATCAGGATATGGATGGTGTATTCGACAGGCTCGACGAGTGTCCCGACACGCCAATTGGTGTAGCTGTTGACTCACTAGGTTGCCCTTTCGACACTGATGGCGATGGCATACCCGACTTTATGGACGAGGAGCTTAACACACCACCCGGTGCAATAGTTGATGACCATGGCGTTCAAATATCGCCCGAGGTACTCGCGCAAATGTTCGAGAAACCGACCGCTGTGCGCCGCGAGGATGCCACTATGATTCCTGTAGCCCCAATATGGACCCGCAGCATTTCCTTTACGCCAGGCGTTATCCCTTCAAAATTCAGAAATGTTGATAAGGATGGAGATGGGTACATTTCGTTCCAAGAGCTCATGGGAGCCATAGAAGCGTTCTTTGATGGAACGCTAAATATGACGGTTGAGGAGATTTACGAGTTGAATAATTTCTTCTTCTCGCAGTAAACTGAAGGAACTTTTTTCAAGGTAATTAATTTGCCTTATGGTAAGCAATATGGCTGTAAATGAGGCTGTAAAAAAAGAAACTTTGTGGAACTCTGTGAGAACTTTGTGTCTTTTGTGATACCTCTAACTAATTGTAGCACTGAGGATACACAAAGAAGTCTTAAAGGAAAACAAAGAGAGTTTAATTAATTTTTTTTTTCACTTTTTATACAGCCACATTGCTTTTAGCGTAGTTCGATTTTAGCCTTGGCAGTATCCCAATATTGGCTTAAATAAGTATCTGCTTTGATGCCCAAGAGATAAGAAGAACACAAGACTGGTGGGAAGTACAAAGCTACCCGTTTAATTTGCACTCAAGCTACTTCCTAATTACTGGAGGGATTACATTTAGCCTCATTTCGCGTTTAACCGTTCCATCCTGTTGGTATACCCAAGCCGATCCTAACTGATTTCCTAATCGGAAGTAAACCCGTGCAACCACATCTCCATTGGGGAAAAAGACTGTCCAAAAGCCCTCGGCTTTTCCGTTAACGTAATGCCCGGTAAGGTTAAGCTGTCCCTGTTCATTGTAGAACATCCATGGTCCAACAGATCGTCCTTTATGGTATGCCCCAACCTGCTTGGGTGTACCATTGGGGTTGTTTACAATCCATAAACCGTGGTACGCCCCATCCTTAAACTCGCCCTTAGCAAAGGTTGTTCCGCTGGGCAAAAAGCTTTGCCACACCCCTGCCCTATTGTTATCAACATATTGACCTGTCTCGGCCAGCTGACCAGTAGGGTAAAACTCCTTGTACTCACCTTCGAGCAGCCCATTGTTGTATGTTGATATATTCATTAACTCACCCGATTCGTAGTAGCCATAAGCCTTGCCCTCAATTCTGCCTTTGTTATAGTAGGCTACGCGCTGTAAATTGCCGTTCTTATAGTAAGCATAAAGCGAGTCGTGATTCTCCCCCTTATGTTTATACCCCTTATAGTTTAGCTCTCCCGTTGGATGGTAGGCCTCGTACTGGCCGTGCAATGTGTCTTGCTGATAGTACGCCAACAGAAGCAGGTTGCCATCTGGAGAGTATACTGTTGTTTTGCCGTGCAATAGATTATCGGAGTACTCGCTTTGGGTATCAATATTCCCGTTAGGATGATAGGTAACCAGCTTACAGTCCAATTTATCATCGATATAGCAACCCGTTTGATAAAGAGAGCCATCCTCGTTCCAAACGGTATAGCCGCCATTCTTGAGTCCAGCTTGGTAGCGAAACATACTTTTCCGCATCCCGTTTCTAAAGTAGTTTACCCATAGGCTATCAGGGAGATTATCTCTATAACAACCCTCCTGCATCAAGTTTCCCTCAGGGTAAAAAAACTTGTAATCGCCCTGCTTTAGGGTATCGCCATTATCGATATAGAACGGATAGGTTTCCTGTAAAACGCCCGATGGGTAATACGCCTCAAACTTCTCTAGGGTTTGTGCAAAAGATAAAAACCCCACTGCAACAGATAGGGTTAATAAAAGAATTCCTTTGAGAATGCGACGCATATCGTATATTTGTGCTAGACGAACCTCTTACGATGCCTTACAAGTTGATAAGGCATGGGGTTACTCTGGCTGATTAGCTCCGCCAACTTCAATCACCATTTGCGCACCCTCAAGGGCAAAGCGTGGGCCGTAATCAACAATAACAGCAACGGCATACTGCCCGGGTGGCAATTCACCTGCAGGTAGCTCCACCTCTACATTGCGTGTCATTTTGGGGTATGTCTCCACCTCGAACGAAGGGAACTGCTTCTCCTCGGCGGTCATCACATTCGAAGCAATTAGATGCACCTTGCATTTTGTAACCTTATCGCCAAGGTTATCGAGGGTGGCCGAAAACTTACGGTTTGCATCCCCTTCCTTTGTTATCTCCTGTAACCCTGTGACTTTAACGGAGTGATTTGTGTTTGAACTTGGCGATTGATATACAGTAACACCTATGCGTCCGCTAACCATTACGCCAGCCCCTAGGGCTTTATCGGCATCCCAAGAGGTTTGCTCACGGATTGGTTGGATGTAAAGCATACACCAAGCGGCACCAAACTCATCGCCGGGGACCAGCATCGACACCTGAATGGGAATTTGATCACCAGGGTTTAGCTCGAAAAAACTAGGGTTAATATTTAACCAGCTAGCTGCTGAACGACGGGTTGTAGCTGGGGGCATCATCTGTCGTTTTCCATCACTACTTGGCAAAAAGTCTGAAATTGCCACGACATAAGAAGCTTTTACGTTACTATGGTTTTTCACATTAATAACCTTAGTTTGGTTTTCGCCCGGCTCGGCATTAAAATCGAGCCTAACGGGAGCCACCTCAAAATCCTGAGCAGCTACTCCGGCCGAAATGCTTGTGAGCATTAGCCCTAACACCACACTTGATGCAATTCTCATATTAGGTAAAGATAATTGAGTTATATTAGAAGACAAATATAACCTAAAAAACAATAAATATTACCTCAATCGTATGCATCAACAAAAAATCAAAATCCTATTATTTTTCATCATCACAAACAATTCAAAAGATTATTATCCATCTACTTGATTTTCTGTGTCTTTAAATTAATACAAAATCTTTTTCAAATTTAATCTTAACAAGCAACTTAAACATTGTACTTCTATACCAATTGAACGAATCGGCCATTAGAAAAACCAAAACACCTATTGGTCTGCAAAAAGAAAAGATTAATCAAAAAGTAGGCTATTTAGTAGATTTTTAACTATTTTTGATCTAAGGATAATTATTCCACATATGATTCGAATCAGCTTGGCCCCAAAAATTAAGCTAATTGTTATTGCGCTTTTTACCTGCTGCTGGGTATCCCTCTCCGTTGCGCAGCAAATAAACGTTTTGCCTAAGGAAAAGCAGGAGGATGTAGACAGATACCTTGAGCTAGTAGCACGGTATAAGCAGGCCAACAACACAGAACAGGCCATCTTTTACCTTAACCGGATAGCCTTTACCTACTGGGAAAACGGAAGCCTTCGCGAGGCTGTGTCCTACTTTCTCGAATCGGTTCCCCTGAACGAGAAAGTTCGTAACTACAACGATATTAAATCAATTTACAGCAACATTGCCTTAATCTATACCGACTTGGAGCGATACGACCTAGCCCTGGAATACTTTAATAAGAGCCTTGAGGCCCGGCGCATTCTCAATAACAAATCGGATATTGCTGCGGGCTTAATCGATGTTGCCTATATACATGGTGCACTCCGACAGCATGAAAGGGCTATACCACTACTCGAGGAGGCACTTGCACTATCAAGAGATTTGGGTAACCCACGTCTCACCCTGAACTGCTTACGGCTTTTAAGCTACAACTACGACCAACTAGGCAACCTCGCCAAGGTTCAGGAGATGAACAATATGTCGTCGCAAATTGAGCAACAGCTTACCCGGGCTGAGGTAAGGGAGCAGTACGAAGGCATTGTGGGAAAAACCGAAGCTGAGGTTGAACGCGAAAGGGTTCAGCGAACCGCTCAGGCTCTTGAAATGGAGCTCCAGAAAATTAGAGCACAAGCCACTGAGGACTCTTTGGGGTTTGCAATACAAGCGCAAAGGGACTCTCTACTTCGAGTTGAGCAACTTGCCCGACAGCGCCAACAGGAGATTGAACTGCTGGAATCGCAACGACAAATTCAAGAACTTGCTGAGAAAGAGCAGCAAGCCCGGCTTCAGGCTCAGCAAACCACCATATATGCTGGTGCTGCGGGTATCTTCCTAATGATTCTCCTCTCCCTTTTCATCTTTAAGGGATATCGTGATAAACGAAAAGCGAACTCGCTTCTTAGCAGTCAAAACGAAGAGATAAACAAACAGAAGAATCAGATTCAAAAGCAAAACGAGAACATCAACAAGAGTATCAACTACGCTCAAGGTATCCAAAAAGCTCTGCTCCCATCGCAAAAAACGCTGGAGCAGTACTTTGCTGACTCATTTATCTACTTCAAACCCCGCGATGTGGTGAGCGGCGACTACTACTGGTTTACACCAATCCGCAATGGTAATGCTGCCTACAATAAGGAAACCGATAAGTTTGCCATCTCGGCCATTGACTGTACTGGTCACGGTGTGCCGGGCGCGTTCCTCTCAATGATAGGTTACAACTTGCTCGACGAGATTATCGACAAAGGCATCCATAAACCTGGGCAAATTCTAATGGAGCTAAACAAAGGGATTAGGCGCACCCTTAGGCAGGACGAGACCGACAACCGCGACGGTATGGATATGGCCCTTTGCGTTTGGGATCCCAAGGAGAGAGTTATTGAGTTTTCTGGAGCAAAAAACCCCCTCGTTTACATTGCCAACGATGAGATATTTAGGATTAGGGGTGATAAGGAATCCATTGGAGGAGGCAGTACCAATACCGATTTGGAGTTTACTACCCACAGAATAACCATTGATTGTCCAACCTGGATATATATGTTCTCCGATGGCTATATCGATCAGTTTGGGGGCAACGATGGCCGTAAGTTCATGATAAAAAACTTTACCGAGCTACTTGAGCATATCCATAAGCTGCCAGCCAATGAGCAGCGCGAAATCCTAAAGATTACATTTAACGAATGGAAGCGCCAGAAATACCCTCAGGTGGACGATGTGCTAGTGGTTGGATTTAAGATTGATTGATTGATTGATTGATTGATTGATTGATTGTGATAACATTTCCCCCTGACAGGGTTACTCTTCGTTAGCGAAAAGCAACACCCCAGTACACTAAGCACAAGCCTCCCGAAAGAATTTCTGGAGTATCCCCTTCTTCCTTCGGTCTCCTGACTTCAATCTTCAATCTTCTGTCTTCTATCTTTCAACTTTAAACTTTAAACGCAAAGGCACTAAGACGCAAACGCCTTATGTTTAAACACATAAAACTATACTTTCTAATGTACTAAAGACGCAACCATCCTTTTTAGGCACTTTAAACTATAGACACTTTATGAACTTTTTCACTGGTCTTCCCTCCTCTCACCTCTCACCTCTCTTCTCTCTTCTGTCTTCAATCCTCAATCTTAAATCTTAAATCTTAAATCTTCGGTCTTCTCCCCTCTCACCTCTCTTCTGTCTTCAATCCTCAATCTTCAGTCTTCGGTCTTCGGTCTTCAGTCTTCCCTCTTCTCACCTCTCACCTCTCTTCTGTCTTCAATCCTCAATCTTAAATCTTCAATCTTAAATCTTCGGTCTTCTCCCCTCTCACCTCTCTTCTGTCTTCAATCCTCAGTCTTCAGTCTTCAGTCTTCGGTCTTCTCACCTCTCACCTCTCACCTCTCTTCTCTCTTCTGTCTTCAATCCTCAATCTTAAATCCTCAGTCTTCAGTCTTCAGTCTTCAGTCTTCGGTCTTCTCACCTCTCACCTCTCTTCTGTCCTCAATCTTAAATCTTCTGTCTTCTATCTTTCAACTTTAAACTTTAAACGCAAAGGCGAAGGCACTAAGGCGCAAACACCTTATGTTTAAACACATAAAACTATACTTTCTAGTTTACTAAAGACGCAACCACACACTTTTTAGGCACTTAAAACGCTAGACACTTCATGAACTTTTTCACTGGTCTTCCCTCTTCTCACCTCTCACCTCTCACCTCTCTACTGTCTTCAATCCTCAATCCTCAATCCTCAATCTTCAATCTTCAATCTTCAATCTTCGGTCTTCAATCTTCGGTCTTCAGTCTTCCCTCTTCTCACCTCTCACCTCTCACCTCTCTCCTCTCTTCTCTCTTCTGTCTTCAATCTTCAATCTTCAATCCTCACTCTCCCTTTTCCCAAAACTCCCCACAGTGCAACCCCTCCCATTTAGTAGTATCATATATCACACTTTTTCAAACATTCGTCCGCACATTACCTCACTTCCTCAATATTAATGAGTTTAAAGCCAAAAAAAAGTAAAAACTACTTGTATTATAATTTTTTTGCAATATTTTTACATAAGTTTTCAAAACGCAAACAAATTAGCAACTATACTACTAACTATTAAATTTTTAATCCTATGAGAAAACTATTACTTGGAGTAGCTATGCTACTTTTTGCCCAAATGGGCTTTGGACAGGCGGTATCCGATAATGCTGTGATACCTGTTTCTGTAACTTTGAACTCAATTCTGCGCCTAACGGTTACTTCTGGAGGAAACATAAACTTTGTTTTCAATACTATTGAGCAGTATGAAGATGGGTTAGGTCCTGGGAGTCAGTACAACACAGTGTTCAACGTTTCATCTTCTCGTGATTTCCAAGTTTTCTTGGGAGCTGAGGATGCTGATTTTATAGGTTTTGACACGGGCAATACTATCCCCCTAGATTATCTTGCATTCAATATAACCGGAGGAACCGGAGCTGATACAGACACAAGAGTACTCGAGGCCTTAGCCGATGACCCTGATGCTATAGTACCTGCAGGTTTAGCAGGCAGATCTACAGTTAATGAATATACCATTGCTTGGGAATTTGGAACTGCTGATGCATTGTCAACTGGAACTCAAACAAACACATTGCTAGAAGAGAGTTTTGATGCAGACATCTATATGACCAATGTCTTCTTAAGTGTGCAACCAAATTAGGCTCATTTAATTATTCTTATATTGGAGCCAAACATAATCTAAGGTTTGGCTCCAATATATTTCTGAGCAGCATCAATTAACTTCGCCATGTTTTAATATTTCCCATGAACCTATTTAAGCAGATATTGCTTTGTGGTATTGTTTTAATATACGCAAACCATGCAAATAGTCAGGATGTTGATATTAGACAAATCAGAATAGCCGGTGGCAATATTAACTTCTTGATAAACTCATATAACAAGTATGAGAATGGTATTACATACCCAATAAATACACGCTTAAGTATCACATATAGAGTTGATGGTTCTTCAGGTTGGGAACTTTATGCTTGGACTGACCAGACTGAGTTTATTTCTGATACCGGAGAAGTCTTGCCACTAGAGGCGCTAGAAATTGATTTCCCTTTGTTTACTTCAACCGATGATGGTAGTTTAAATACTGACTTCAAATTATTTGAAGAAACAAACAAAGAATTGTTAGCTAGCGGAACAGGTGGGGATCCAAATCAGGTTGATATTGAATTAGTTGTTACATATTCAATTGGCAAATCACCAGATGAAGATTATAAATTAATGAATAAGGTGGAAGGTTTTTATTACCTTAACATTCACTTTGAGTTAGTTAAGGTTGAATAATTTGTGAATATCATCATGCATTCCAAGTAAATGCTGAAATGCCTTAAATATTTAATAATTTCAATATGCCTTATATTGCTTCTTACTCCATACGAAGCAACTTATGGTCAGTTTTTCCTTTCCAATGAAGCACCAACAAATATAGAAATCTCCTTCGCCCGATACTCAATAGATGCAGCTGCTCAAACAACATTCTTCAATACTCTTCGAGTTAGAAACAATAACAACAGACAGGAAAATTTAACACTAAATATTACTATCCCACAAGGTTGGAGTATAATTGGGAGTAGTAAAATAGATTTTTCTTTAGAACCGAACGACTCAACTATTATTCCCTTAAGGATTTCAGTTGGCAGCAATGTTCGTGGAGACATTGGTTATAGTGTTATCGCATCTATTTCTGATGCAAGGGGAAACACTGTAAAAAACGAATATTGCTATGTAAAAATCCCTAGAGTTGCTGATTTCTCTGTTCGATTCCCAGACAGGATGGCTTACTTTGACCCAACTGACAACACATCAAAACTTACGGCTAGATTTAGCAACAGGGGTAATAGGGAGGAACAAGTTAACTTACTTTTAGATGGGAGCCTTCATCTAGGCATAGGAGAAAGGAATATGTCAGAGATTGCACGAGATATTCTAATTCCTGCATATACTGACACGACAATTACCTACCCTATTCAGCTTGCAACAAAAGATATTTACGGAAGGAATATGTTTGGCCTCAAAGCAATTATATCCACAATTGACACAACTCAACAAACAACAATATGGTTCAGAAAGTTGGAATCATCTTATAAAAATCTCATACCCCAAGAAGACAAACCTTTAGTTGTTGAGATAGTAGGCAGGGGGTTACTAGAATCTGAAAGAGATCCAATTATTGCTGCAATTATTGAGGGTAAAACCCTTTTCACAGGAGAAGGTGAAGTTTACTATTACTACCAAAACTACAACTCCAAAACGCTAACTGATTTTTATCTCGATACACGAATACATCTTGGTGGAATTTATGGGCCATGGCAACTTGAAATTGGTGATAATTACAGGAGTTTCCAAAGTAGTATGTACGGACGAGGTGCTTATGCTGCATATAAAACATCAAAAGTTAATGTTGAGGCTGTAGCCAACAGAAATAAAAAAACAAATATTGAAAACCTGGGAGGAGAAATCTCGTATTTTTTCACACCCCAATCATACGTGAAAACCGGGGGAACATATAATAGAAGCGAAACAAACTCTTTTAACTCTAAAATTGGATACATCGGTACTGGTTTTAATGTTGGAGTTCATAATATCTATGCCCTTGCTTCATACAATTTACTGGAGAGAGAGATTGATGGTGTAAATAAACACAATGAATTTGGAGGAGAATTTGGTTACTCGTCAAGAATTGGGAATACCCATAATACTATATCGGCCAGATATGGCAGCCCTTTATATACCGGGATCTTCTCAGGAAGATTAAGGATTAGAGCCAGAACAAGATGGCAGCTTGACCTAAAGAACAGGCTTCAACTCACTTTTCAAGAAACAAGAAATGAAAGGCCAAAAATACAAGGTAATACTTTAATATCACAAAGCAATAGTTACAATAGAATAGGCGAAGCGGAACACACCCACATGTTCTCACCTAACTTACAGGTTTACTGGGGGCCGGGTGTTATCCAATACTATATGGAGGGTGTTCCCCAAATAGAATCAAATACTCCTTTTGAAACCTTAAACATCAAATTAAATGGTGGTTTACGCTTAAGAACCGAAACAGGAAGAACTAGTGTCAGTCCTAGGGTTGAAATTTCGCAAGGTAAACTTCTCAGTAATCCATACAGGGATATTGAAACTTCATTTAATAGTGGTTGGTTTGGTTACCAATACTTCTCATTAAATATTAGAACATATGCTTTTAATGTTTTAACTTTTTACACATCTGGGCCACGATCAATATTTGAACAGTTATATTTTGCAAGAGACAGGAGGGAAAACAGGAAACTACAGTTTATGCCTGCATATGACAACTATATCTACAAAGATGTCGTAAGGCTTTACGCTGGGATCAGCTACACAAATGACATTGTTGCTCGCTCAACATTCTCAAATATTACCGGACAACTTTATTGGTATCTACCGAAAAACTGGAGAGTACATGCTTTAGGTGTATACTCAACCCAAAAGCGAACTACCACACAGGATGATCTGGAAACGTTTCAAAACTTATATATCGAAGCTGGAATTAGAAAAGAACTTGACATACATCAACCTAGAGTAAAATATCACAATGCTACTCTTGTGTTTTTTAGAGATTATAATGGTAACTTTATTCAAGAAGAGAATGAGCCAGGCATCAAAAATGTGCTTGTTTCTATTTCCAAAGTTGAAAGTGATGTAGTGGGAAGGATCCCAGGTGAATTCTATAATGCAGAACTTATCTCCGACAATACTGGGAAAGTATATTTAGATAGAATTCCTGAAGGTCGATACCATATTTCATACAATCCTATTGGAAGCGAAACAGGAACTTACAGTAAGGTACTTGGTGACACAGAAATAAACATAACAAAATCTGAATATCACAATTTCCCATTCGTTGAACAAAATAAAGTCTTCGGTAAAATCATCCTTAACCGAAGTCGTCTTTCAGGATTAGGACGAATGGACCTCTCGAATGTACGTGTTACCGCTACCGACAGCCAAGGTCGTTCGCATTCAACTCTTACCGATAGAAACGGAGAATTTGTGCTGTTTGCACCAGTAACCGATGAGTATATTCTTACCATCAATAATATTTTCTACGAGAATTTTGACCTTAGGCAGAACAGTTTCCTAGTACAGTTTAATGGCTATAAGCAGTTTGAGGTAAACTTTGTGTTCGACGAGAAGGTGCGCCGTATTAACTTTGCCGCAAGTGATCAGGAAATGCAGCAGGGCGTTCAGCAGGTGCGTCGTACCACTATATCGGGTTCAGTTAAGGATGCCAACACCCAACAAGCCATTAGGGCTAGGGTTAACCTAATAAATACCCGCACCAATGCCATAGTTGCCTCGGTTAACTCCAGCGCTACCAGTGGCGATTACACACTAAACTTCATGGCAAGCGACGATTACCTACTCGAGGTTTTGGCCGATGACTACTGGTATTTCTCCGAGAATTTGGTACTTCAACAGGTAACCACCTTTATGAATATCAACCGAAATATTCAGCTTAAGCCTATTTCGGTTGGCTCAAGCATTGAGCTAAATATTCAATTTGGCCCCAACAGCGATTACCTTGCACCCGAATCGGTTGCCGAGCTTAATCGTCTGCTCCGTCAGGTTAGAAACAACCCAACCGTTCGCCTCGAAATACAGGGCCATTGCGATGATCTTGAGGCAATACAAAAACCCGATATTGGTCGCGACCGGGCAGGTGCAGTAGCCAAATACCTTATTGAAAATGGCTTTAGCAATGTGGAGGTTAAGGATATGAAAAACCAAGTGCCTCTTACATCTAACGACACGGAGGAGGGCCGAGCCCGTAATCGTAGGATTGACGTGGTTGTGTTGAGACGGTAGACGGTGATCGGTGATCGGTGATCGGTAATCAGTAATTGGCAATCAGTAGTCGGTAGGTGGTAGTGGGTAGGTGGTGTTGGTTTTCCGATATTATTTATCTTTGTCTAAATAACATCGCTATGAGTTTTGCAAATAGTTTTCGTGATTTGGAGGTTTATAAACTATCCCGTGAACTCTCAAAAGAAATTTTCGAACTCACTAAGACATTCCCCGCTGAAGAAAGATATTCGTTAACCGATCAAATAAGACGGTCATCACGTTCTATTGGAGCGCAAGTTGCTGAAGCATGGGCAAAACGACGATATGAGAAGCACTTTATCAGCAAGCTAACTGATGCGGATGGAGAACAGCAAGAAACTCAACACTGGATTGAAGTTTCATATGATTGTGAATACATAACCCTCGATTTGATGAAAACGTTATTAAATAAGTGCTCGTCAATTGGTAAGATGCTAAACTCAATGATGGCGAAGTCAGACCAATTTTGCAGTAAAAATCGTTAAGCACCAATTATCTCGTCAACCTTCAAAAAGCGTCGGTTTCCGAGACAAGCTGAATACTGATTACTGAATACCGATTACCGATTACCGATATGACCATTAACTTCAAAAAATACCACGGCGCAGGCAACGATTTTGTGATAATTGATAACCGTGAGCTTAACCTTAACCCATCGCCACAACAGGTAGCAAGCCTTTGCCACCGGCAATTTGGCGTGGGCGCCGATGGGCTGATGCTGCTAGAGAACGATGCCAGCACAGACTTCAGAATGCGATACTACAACTCCGATGGGCACGAGGCCACCATGTGCGGCAATGGCGGCAGGTGCCTTGTGATGTTTGCTTTTCATCTGGGAATTATTGGCGAAAGAACCAAATTTATTGGCATTGATGGCGACCATGAGGCCATTGTAATTGACAAGCAAACCGTTCGCCTTAAAATGATTGATGTGGACGATATCACGCTCGATGAGGAGTATTACATCATCAATACCGGTTCGCCACATCTTATTCAGTTTGTTAGCGATGTTAATCATGTAGATGTTCCATATCAGGGTAGACTGATGCGCAACTCATTTGGCAAGCAGCCCGCTGGGGTAAATGTGAACTTTGCTCATTTTACTGACCAAAGCATTAAGATTAGAACCTACGAACGAGGTGTTGAGGGCGAGACTCTTGCCTGCGGCACGGGAGCCGTAGCCACCGCCATTGCGGCAAACCATTGGTACAACGAGGACAAAAACACGTATGCAATTGAAGCACGAGGAGGCATCCTTACCGTATCATTCGAAAGGGTATCCGACAAAAAATATCAAAACATCTGGCTGCAAGGCCCCGCCGTTAAGGTTTTTGAGGGGATAATTGACCCTGCCTTTGCCGGCCAGGCAGGCTAACATAGGCAGATAAACTGTCAGCGTTAATTAGCTATAAGATTGGGTGATTGGGTGATTGGGTGATTGGGTGATTGGGTGATTGCCTGCGACTAACTCTCCGTCAGCTGCCTGCCTACCGAGAAGGTAGGGCGAATCGGTTGCGAGATGAGCGGTTGGTTGCGAGATACCGCTTAACCCTACCTGACTGCCTGCCCGACTACTGCGGTCAGGCGGGCCGTCAAGGCCATAGCCGTCAAGCTAAGCAATTTTCAATACCCTCGTAGAGCCTGCCTGGCTGGCAGACAGGGGTTGATAGCGATTGGGTTTAAATAGCAAAACCTAAAGCACCCCTGCCTTACTGCCGAAGGCAGGCAGGCCGTAGGGCGTGCAATAGATGGCGTGCAATAGATATTAGGATCCCTTATTGCGCACCTGCCTGCAGCAGGCAGGTCTACGAAGCGCTTAAAATCATTTGTATTAATCTCTTCAATCGCTATATGCCCCTGTCTGCCAGCCAGCCAGGCAGGCTCTACGAGGGCTATAGTATTAATATTCTGTATAAACCAATCAAAACAATTGTTTTTATTTATTTGTTTTGTGTCCTTAGCTTGACGGCTATGGCCGTCAAGGCAGGCAGGGATTACTGATCACCGCTTACCGGTTACCACTGACCGATCACTGACCACTGATTACTGACCACTGCCTACCGATCTCCAAAAACTAACCCTCCCACAATTTGCTCACACAGCTTCAACTTTGTATTTTTGTCCCAACAAAATTCAAATCAAATGAATATTGCACTCATTGGCTACGGTAAAATGGGCCATGAAATTGAGGCCATCGCCAAGGAGCGAGGGCATACCATCACCCTGATAGTAGACAAAGATAACCAGCATGAGCTTAACCCTACCAACCTAAAGGCAGTGGATGTGGCCATAGAGTTCTCGACCCCCGAAACGGCTTTCGAAAATATTAAAATCTGCCTGCTGGCAAACATACCAGTGGTAAGTGGCACCACGGGCTGGCTACATAAGTTCGATGAGGCCAAGCAGCTGGCCGAAAGCGGACACGGAGCGCTATTCTACGCATCGAACTTTAGCATTGGGGTAAACCTTTTTTTTAGGCTAAACCGCATTATGGCGCAATACATCAATAGGGTAAAGGGCTACGAGATAGCCATTGAGGAGATTCATCACACCCAAAAAAAGGATGCCCCCAGCGGAACAGCCATAACCCTTGCCGAGATAATATCCAACGAGGTTGATATGCTTGCTGGATGGATCCTTGAACCCGATATGGCTGAAAATAAAATACCAATAAAAGCGATTAGAGAAGGAAATGTACCCGGCACGCATACCGTTACGCTAAGCTCCGAGCAGGATGAAATTACGCTTACCCACCGCGCCAAAAGCCGTAAAGGGTTTGCGCTGGGCGCAGTGCTTGCTGCCGAGTTTACTGCGGGCAAAAAGGGAATTTTAACAATGGAAAGCTTGCTTCAGATTTAATTATTCGCAAAAATGTAGTAAACTTACCGTTGAAAATAGAACAAACATACTTATCGAAATAATGGAAAAAATTAAAAACATTTTGAAGAACAGATACTTTCTGTTTGCGCTTTCCACCTCAATATTTATCCTTTGGGTAGTATGGATTGGCAACTACTGGCTGTTGCTTGGCATTCCCATCTTTGTTGATTACCATATCACCCGTAAGGTGAACTGGACCTTTTGGAAGAAGCGTGGGGTGAAAAAGCAAACCGCCCTGGTTGAATGGGTAGATGCCCTGATTTTTGCTGTAATTGCAGCAACGCTAATCCGAATGTTTTTTATTGAGGCCTACACCATCCCCACATCATCAATGGAAAAATCGCTGCTAGTAGGCGATTACCTGTTTGTGAGCAAGGTGAGCTATGGCCCCAAGCTGCCCAACACGCCCCTCTCCTTTCCGTTTGCACACCACACCTTACCGCTAACCAAAAACACCAAGTCGTACCTCGAGTGGATTAAGCGCCCCTACAAGCGCTTGTCTGGTTTTGGCGATGTCAAGCGCGATGACGTGGTGGTTTTCAACTTCCCCGAGGGCGACACAGTAATTGTTCAGCACCAGGAGCGCAGCTACTACTCGGTGGTTAGAGAGATCGGGCGCGAAAGGGTGCACAGGGATTACGACCTTGTGGTGAGGCCTGTGGATAAGCGTGAGAACTACATCAAGCGATGCGTTGCTATAGCTGGTGACACCCTTAGCATTAGCCGTGGGCAGGTATTCATCAACGGGCAAAGGCAGAAAACTATTGATGATATGCAGTACAACTATATCATCAGAACAAACGGCACCTCCATTAACTCAAAAATTTTGGATGATTTAAAGATAGCCAAGGCCGATAGGTTCTTCAACCCTGCTGGGGGAATTTACGAGATGCCCTTAACCTCCGAGGCATACGACAGAATAAGGCAGCTTAACAATGTGCACTCGGTGCTAAAGCACGAGAACACAAATCCTACCATGATGACCAAAGCCATTTTCCCACACTCGCCCAACTACCCTTGGACCGAGGATAACTTTGGCCCGCTGTGGATACCCAAAAAAGGTTCAACCGTTGAAATCGATATAAACAACCTACCCCTTTACGAAAGGATTATCGACCAGTATGAGGGGAACGACCTTGCTGTAAAGGATAGCGTAATATACATCAACGATGAGCCAGCCACCAGCTACACCTTTAAGATGGACTACTACTTCATGATGGGCGACAATCGCCATAACTCTGCCGACTCTCGATTCTGGGGATTTGTGCCCGAGGATCATGTTGTGGGTAAGGCATCATTTATCTGGCTATCGCTGGATACTGATAAGCGATTCCCCGCCAATATACGCTGGAATAGGGTTTTTAAGGGGATTAATTAGCAGTAACATTGTAATCGCATCTTTGAGTATTTTGTGTCTTCTTTGTGCTTGCTTTGTGTGAAAACAGTTTTATTGGATCACAAAGAGCACAAAGAAGTCCACAGAGTTCCACAAAGGACTTTTGAGACACCCTCTTTTTTATTGATAGACGCTACCCCAGTATCTCCATCATCTGCTCCTGGCTTATGGCGCTTAGCGGGTTTGAGCTATCCACAAAATGGCTCGACAGCAGCAGCTTTCTCTCCTGCAGGCGGCGGATTTTCTCCTCGACCGTACCCACCGAGATAAAACGATATACAAACACAGGCTTATCCTGACCAATACGATGCGCACGGGCAATAGCCTGATTCTCCACGGCGGGGTTCCACCATGGGTCGAGCACAAGGATATAGTCAGCTGCCGTAAGGTTAAGCCCTACCCCACCCGCTTTTATTGATATCAAAAACACATGGCATGATGGGTTGTTCTGAAACTCGTCCACAATCTGCTGACGGTTGGTGGTGGATCCCACCAGCATTTGATAGGCAACACCAGTATTTTCAAGCTGTTTCTCAACAATTCGCAAATGTTTTACAAACGATGAGAAGATAAGCACCTTGTGGTTCTCCTCCACCAGCGCCTCAACAGTTCGCACCACCTCATCGAACTTACCCGAATCGGCGTACTGGTACTCCTCAAGCATTTGCGGATGATTTGAAATCTGCCTTAATCGGGTTAACCCTCGCAGTATTGAGATGGCCGACTGGCCATAGCCAACGCTCTCAATGTTCTCGAGGATGCTGTTGCGAACCTTCGATTTCTCCTCCTCGTATATACTCCGCTGCTGTTCCGATAGGTTGCAGTAAACAACCTCCTCGGTAAGCTGGGGTAGCTCTGGCGCCACCTCATGCTTGCTCCGTCGCATGATGAATGGCTCAACCAACTTCTTGAGAGTTTCTTGCACCTTCTCGTCCTTATTCTTCTCAATTGGAGTGATAAACTGCTCCCTGAACGAGCGCAGAGACCCCAACATTCCACGGTTTAGGAAGTTGAGCTGTGCCCACAAATCGGTAAGCGAGTTCTCTATGGGCGTTCCGCTTAGGCTAATGTAATGTTTAGCCTTTAGCAGCACGGCAGATCGGTATACCTTGCTGGCCGGATTTTTTATGGTCTGGCTTTCGTCGAGAACCACAAAGTTAAAACGCACATCCTTAAGCAGATCGATCTCGTTGCGAAGCACGCCGTAGGTGGTTAGCACCATATCGTAGTTAACTAGCTCGGTAACAGAGCGAGTTCGGTTTGGACCAGTAAACTGGTAGATGGTAAGGCTTGGTGCAAAGCGCTCCACCTCGCGCTGCCAGTTGAATAGCAGCGAGGTAGGCACCACCAACAGTGAGGTACGCCCCATATGCACCAATCCATTGCTAGCCAATTGATCTCCATTGCTCTCTCTTCGCTCGGCATCATGCAGAAGCACGGCTAGGGTTTGAATGGTTTTTCCCAAACCCATATCATCGGCTAGGCAACCACCCATACCACTATCGTACAGCAGCTGTAACCACAGTAAGCCCAGCTTTTGGTAATCTCGTAGCTGTGCGTTTAGCCCAGTAGGAATTTCCACATGTTGAGCCAGCGTTACGTTGGCAAAACGCTCCTTCAAACTCTCTGCGTCGGGGCAGTGAACCTGCGCCTGCTGAATAAACCCAAACCCCGACTGAGGAAGCACCAGCTTATCGCTATCGACACTACCCACCACAAACAGCCCCTTATACTTGGCAAACCACTCCTCTGGGATAACAAAAACCTGCCCGTTGGGCAAAATAAACTCTCGTATTCCCTTGATGATATTCTTGCGTAGCAGTATGAACGGAAACTCAAAATCGGTTAGCTTAACCATGCCATAGATATCGAACCAATCGTTCTCGAGCTTGGCCTTTAGGTCAAGGTTGTACCCCTTGATGTAGTAGCTAATATCCCTAAGCTGCTGAACAATCTCCACGTCCTTTTGCGCCAAGGCTAAGGCATTGGCATTTACCCATGCAATCAGTTCGTAATCCGACGTATTGTCGGCTGGTGCGAACTCGGCCCCCTGAATATTGGCTAGGCCAAACGACTTTATTGTATCCTTAACAGCATCCTCCCACTCCACATTGCGGCTAAACCGTGTGAACACGTAGGTTCCGTTTACAACCTTTAGCGACACCTCTTTCTGTGGTTTGCTTTGGCTCAGGTAGTTCTTGTCGCCATACCTAAAGTACAACACTAAGCCTAACGATCCATTTAGCCTGGTTTCGAGCGACAGTATGGCCTTGGCCGAAAGTTCGGCCTCAACTATCTTAAAACCTTCGGGAATTACAATCTGGGTCTTTATGGCATTCAGCACAAAGGTTTCGAAATACTTCTTCTCAGCCGATTGTGGGATAGAGATAAACTCCTTGGTGAAGAAAGGCAACAGCTTTTTAGCATCAATACCATCGAACCTAAACAGACGATACCCCAGCCGTATAATACACGGGTCATAGGTAACAATTTGAGCTTGCCTGTGCCTAAGGCTTACCCTCTCGCCTTTGCAGGTTGCCTCAAGCGTGTATCGTGTTTCTATGGGTGTTACCGAGAATCGGAAAACGGGCTCGGCATTCTCGGGCTGAACCAGCAGCAGGTGATCGTGATACAGATTGCTAAACTTCTTATCCTTTAAAAATATTGGGATATCGCTGGCAACAACAGTATCGTAGCATTTTGCTATGCGCCGTTCGAAATACGAGCGAACGTAGCCACCAAACACCTCGTCGGTTTGAATGGCCTTGTAGAAATCGGCAACCGATTTTTTGCGCCTACCCACCACACGAAACATTCTGCTATCGCTTACCTCATCGAGTATTCGAACAATCCGTTCTGCCTCGGGCGATACTAGCTCGCTCCACTTGGCAAGGTTATCGGGGAAAACATTATCGAGCACGGTGTAAATACCACCCTCGATACTTAGCAACTCAACAATATGTGCAGTGAATGTTGCTCCAAGAATCTTATGCTCCTGCAGCGATATGGCAAAAAACTTACCACGAAAAACATCTATTGAATTCGACATTAAAAATATAGCTCACTTTTAAACAACATAATAAATCCCAACCAACGTTGGGAACAAAACAACTAGCAATGATAGCTGATTTTTTTGGGCGAGAAAAAAGTTTCTTTTCAGAAGGCACGGATAATCAGTTCTAAAAAAAAATTAAAATGGAACAAATATGCTAAAAGCGCAACAACTAAAGGTTGGGGTGAGGTGTTAATAAATTGTAATTCAATTCAAGTTCTTTTCTAACCAATCTTATTAACTTTACAATCCTAAACAGACAAACACCATGACACATCTTAAAGTGGGCGATAAAGCACCTAATTTCAGCGGGATAGACCAAAATGGTGATAAGATAGCGCTAGCTAGCTTGGCAGGAAAAAAGGTAGTGCTGTACTTTTACCCGAAGGATAGCACCCCCGGGTGCACAGCCCAAGCCTGCGACCTACGAGATAATTACCAAATGCTGTTAAGCAAGGGTTACACCGTGGTGGGCATTAGCGCCGATAGCCAAAAATCGCATCAAAAGTTTATCGAGAAGCACAATCTGCCCTTCCCCCTAATTGCTGATACCGAGAAGGAAATCATCAAGGCATTTGGCGTTTGGGGACCCAAAAAATTTATGGGCAGGACCTTCGATGGCATCCATCGCACAACCTTTATTATCGACGAGCAGGGTGTGATTGAGGAGATAATTGATAAGGTAAAGACCAAAGAACACGCAAGTCAAATAGTTAAATAATAAGCATGAGGAATGGAAAATCAGAAAGATTCGAAACAAGCCAAAAAGAAAGAGATTAACCAGGAGAAGTTGAAGGCGCTACAGCTCACCATCGACAAGATTGACAAGGACTACGGCAAGGGCACCATCATGAAGATGGGCGACAAGGCCGTAATAGATGTACCCGTTATATCAAGCGGCTCAATAACCCTGGATCAGGCCCTAGGTGTAGGTGGGTATCCCCGCGGACGGGTAATTGAGATATACGGCCCCGAATCGTCGGGTAAAACCACGCTGGCCATTCACGCCATTGCCGAGGCTCAAAAGGCTGGGGGCATTGCCGCCATTATCGATGCCGAACACGCATTCGATCGCTCCTACGCCGAGAAGCTTGGCGTTGATGTGGAAACGCTGCTTATCTCACAGCCCGATAGCGGCGAGCAGGCTCTGGAGATTGCCGACCAGCTTATCCGCTCCAGCGCCATCGACATTGTGGTGATCGACTCGGTTGCAGCCCTTACCCCCAAGGCCGAGATTGAGGGCGAGATGGGCGACAACAAGCTGGGCCTGCAGGCACGCCTTATGTCGCAGGCACTTAGAAAGCTTACAGCTAACATCTCGCGAACAAATACCTGCTGTATCTTTATAAACCAGCTGCGCGAAAAAATTGGCGTTATGTTTGGTAACCCCGAGACCACCACTGGTGGTAACGCACTTAAGTTCTACTCATCGGTTAGGGTCGATATTCGGCGTATAGCCCAGCTAAAAGATGGGGACGAATCGACTGGTAACCGCGTGCGCGTTAAGGTGGTGAAGAACAAGGTGGCTCCCCCATTCCGCAAAGCGGAGTTCGACATTATATTCGGCGAGGGAATCTCTCTAACTGGTGAGATAATCGACCTTGGCGTAGAGCAGAACATCATCAAAAAAAGCGGCTCATGGTTTAGCTACGGCGACACCAAGCTGGGGCAAGGCCGTGAAGCGGTCCGCAGCCTTCTACTTGACAACCCTGAACTAGCCGATGAGCTGCAAGGAAAGATTAGGGAAGCAATGAATATCAAGTAGATATATCTGCATAAAAAAGAAAGAGGGGTAAACGTTATAAATTGTTTACCCCTCTTCACTTTTTTAATAATACCCATCGGCTGGCGGTATGATTTGTTGCTAATATCGAAGCATTTTCCAGTCAAGTTAGTCCCTTTAATAGGAGTTGTGCATCTCAAATACGCACTACAATGGCAATTAACCATTGCGTTTGATGTACTAGGTTGTTGAATTCAAGTTTTTTCATTTCTATCAATCTTTTTAAATACTCCAGTATTAATAATGGCCTTACATAATTTATCAATTACAGGAACAGAAACACTATTCCCTATAAGTCTCATCCACCTTGCCCGTGATTCAGGAAGTATAAAATCTTTTGGAAAACCCTGTATTAAACAAGCTTCTGACCTTGTAATGCGTCTAAACTTTTTAGGTTTATAAACATTGTTGATAAAACTTTCTTTAAATTCATTATTGTTTTTCGCAGCAATGACTTCTTCTGTAATAAAATCATTTGTATCGCTTGCAACAAGGGTAGGAAAAATGTCAGATGTAGGTAAAAATATTCTATTTACACCGTATAAGCCAGTACTTATTTTTGTGTTTTTAAAATCATAGCGAATTTCAGTAACTTTAATGATCCCCTTTTTTTTAAGATTATCAAGAGTCTTCGAGATGGATACTTTTTTTACTTTAAATTCTCGTTGAATTTTTAATTTATCAACAAAAATCAAATTTTCGGTTTTATATGACAAAAGAAGTTTTTCTTCCTCGGATAAATCAACGTTTATAGTGTTCATAATTTCAAACGCATATTCCTCTGCTTTAATTATTTCTAAATCAATCAATTCATTAATATCTTCCTGTTTTATAGAAGAATCAAGTTGCTGAAAATGTTTTAACGATAGTGGATTACCGTCTAAATCACCATATTCGCTTTTCCTTCTATTTCGCAATAATAATAGACAAATCTTCTTTTGCTTTTCAGTTGTATTAATAATATCCCATGAATGAATGGTTGTATGACCATTTCTCAAATCATTAAATAAAAAATAGTCGTTAAACCCGTTCGTATTAGAAAGGCTCATTCCTTTGGCTTCGATAATATTGCCAAATAAATCTTTTTGCACACATGTATCCGATGTGGCAAGATTACTAAGGTTAACTCCCAGAATATCACAGAGTTTAACTTTTGTGTTAACTTTTGGAGGTAATAAAAACTTGTCAAAGTATTTTTTCTCTTTAAAACCGATGATATAAATTCTCACACGATTCTGTGGCACACCATAATCAAAAGAATTTACTACATAATAGTTAGCAAAATAACCTGCTTGTTTGATTCTATCCAAAATATACTGAAGAGCTTTCTTATTTCTCGGGTCAACTAACCCTTTTACATTTTCAAAAATAAAAGCTTTTGGTTGCGATTGTTTTAATAGAAAAATTGTATCGTTCCATAACTGCCCTCTATCATCATCAAATCCCAGATTTTTACCTGCAATAGACCAACTTTGGCACGGAACTCCTGCGGTAAGAATATCATGCTCAGGCAACTCTTTAATTTTCGTAATATCACCTAGATTGAACTCTTCGCTAATATTAAAATTTTCACAATAGGTTTTAATTGCGTCATTATTAATTTCGCTAAAACCAAGGCAATATCCACCATTATTGCTTAATGCCATTTTAAAACCACCTATTCCAGCAAAAAGATCAATAAAGGTGAACTCCTCTTGTTGCGTTTCTAAATGTTTAGTTAGGTTCATTTATTTTAAGATGCCTTCTTCAAAATCTTTCGGTGGTTCAATTCCAAGAAATTCACGATATACTCTTTCTCTATAGTTCTTTCCTAGCACATTAATTTCTTTGATGAAATTGCTGTATGTACCCTTACCTCCAATTAAATCCCAAAATTCGTTGCCAATCAATACAGATGCATCTTCGTGCATATTGAACCATCGCATAGGAAAAGTCCATTTGTAGTCAGATTTTTTTCCATATGGATTATATGGCAGTGCATAATATGCGAAATCTACTACCTTTGGCTCCATTGCCAAAAGTTTAAAAAGCTTCTCTTTGCTTACTTTTGTTTGGTCGCTATTTGGCAGAGGACCTTTTAACTCAAAAGCGTATCGACTACCATTTTCTTGGTTATGAATAAAAATATCACAAACAACACTGGAAGGGATGAGTTGCCCACCTCCTGCTTTTATGTACTTTAACTCAGTCTCCCAATCAGGTTTTACTTTTTCTGCACCTTTACTATGTTCCAGCTTGTTTAAAACCTCTTGAATTCTTCTTAAACTTTCTTTTCCTATTGTTCCTTCAATTACTTTCCCCATTTGACAATTTCCATGAGCCTCTATTGCTACAACTTGTGCAAGTTTTTCCCAAACACCACCAAAAGGAGTTACAAAGCGTCTTTCAAAATGGGAACCTTTAAAAATCTCGTCTGGAACTAAAGCAGCATATAATGGCTTACTTGAACGATGGTTTTCTTTAATAAACGGGTCGGTAATGAGGACTCTGTTCATTACCCTGTCCATCATATCCTCAACAACACCTTTAATGGCTTTGGTAATTCGTTTTTGCTTATTTTTAGTCATTTTATTCATCTAAATACACATTGCAAAGATACAAATTTCAGCTTAGGTTTTTAATTTGTCTGTATGGTTGTCTGTTCCTAGGATGAAGCACAATTAACTGTTAGATTATCTCTCCACATAAAACTCGGAGGTCTGGCTCCACTTCGGAAAGTACGACTCGTTAGCCAGCCTATGCCCCAACCTAAAGAACAGCTTAGTATCCTCAACTAGCCCGTCAAGACTATGCACCTCGGGGATGTAGTGGTCGCTAGGGTTATGGTAAGTAGCACGCCAGTACTCCTGCACTGCCCTAAGGGTTGCCTCCTTGCCCATTTCCGCCTGATGCGTGTAGCCCTTGGCAAATAGTGCGGGAACTCCTACCCTGAGGAATGGCAGCTGGTCGGATCGGAAGAACATCCCATTCTCGGGATTAGGATCCTCAGCAATATACCGACCCTGTTTAGAAGCCTCCTCAGCCAGATAATCGTCGAGCTCGGAGTGGCCAAGGCCAGTAACGGTAACGTCCTTAAATCGGCCTAAAAACATGATAACATCGCTATTGAAGCAGGCTGCCGTTTTGCTATGCTCAAACACTGGATTATTCACGTAGTGCTGCGAGCCAATTAAACCCGACTCCTCGGCAGTTGGCGAAAGGAATAGTATGGAGCGCTCAGGAGGACTATTCAATTGCTTAAACCCATCGGCAATGGCTAGCATCCAAGCAATGGCGGCAGCGTTATCGGATGCGCCATTGTAAATGGAGTCGCCATCAACCGGCACGCCAATTCCAAGGTGATCCCAATGTGCGGTGTAAACCAGAGCCTCATCGGGCCTTTCCGATCCTCTAATAATACCACCCACATTGTAGGAGCTGGACTCGAACCAGGTATTGCGAATGGTTGCGCTAAACCTTGCGCCCATTGGCATAGGTTTAAAACCGGGACTGGTTGCCTTACGCTTCATCTCCTCGTAATTGAGGCCACAAAACTCAAATAGGTTACTGGCTGCCTCACGAGTTATCCAACCGTTAGCCCCGCAAACATTGGTTGTAAGCACCTCGTTATTCAGGTAGTACTCGGTATTGTTCCCGCTTCGGTCCACCACGCTCCATGGGTAGCCAGCCGCAGCCTCCTCATGCACAATTATGCAACCAGCAGCACCATACCGGTTGGCCACATCGAACTTGTAGGGCCAACGGCCATAAAAGGTCATGGCGTTGCCATTGAATAGCTCATCGTTACCAGTATGAAACCCTGGATCGTTTACCAGCACCACCACGGTTTTACCGGCCAGATCTATTCCCTCAAAATCGTTCCAATTGTACTCGGGCGCATCAATTCCGAAACCTGCAAATACTAGCTCCGACTGGTTAAGGGTAAACTCCTCCTTAAGCAGTGGACTCCACATGGAGAAATCCTCACCATCAGCCATAGTTAGAGTACGCCCCTTTTTCAAAAACTCAATCTGTTTAGGTGCAGCTGAGGTGATCTCGGCAAGGGGAACTTCCTGCAAGTAGCTATCTCCAAAAGCGGGTTCCAGACCAATGTCGATCATACGCTTCTTGAGGTAGTTCAAGGTTTTCTGCTCGCCAACGGAAAGTGGCGCTCGCCCTTGGAGGCTATCGGATGCCAGCGCTAGGATGTCCTGCTCTATCTGTTTTACATCAATTAGCTTATTGAGATTAGGGTTGGATGCACAGGCAAGCATACCAAGCATAAGGATTAGGTAACGGTGTTTCATGGCTGTATTTTCAAAATTTAGCGTTAGGGTTTGTTAACAACCAATAAAATTAACTTTTTTTCAGTGGGCATCTGCTAAACTCAGCTTTTTTCTTTGATTATTCGCCAAAACCATTTAAGTTTAGCCTTGGATTTTACTAGCATTCAACAAACATACTCCCCTATGAGACTTAAGCTGAATATCAGGCAAAAAATTTTCCTCTCGGTACTGAGCGTATCAATGGTTTTATACGTAGTGGCCATTGGCTACATTGTAACCTCTTCGCGTAAAGCAATGCTCGACGATGCTTTTCTGAACGCACGCAACACGGCCAAAATTGTTGCCGAGGAGATTGAGAAGGAGTTTGAACGTGACCTAGCCGTTACCCGAACGCTAGCTCAAGCATTCACTGTTTACCAAGATTTAGCCCCATCGCTTTGGCAGGAGCTATTCATGAAGATGTACATTCCTGTTCTGGAGGGGAACAAGCACGTTTACTCCGTATGGGATAGCTGGGAATACTACGGATTTATCCCCAACTACGACAAGGAGCATGGCCGCTACTGCATGACGGTATGGAGGGAGGACAACAGAATTCTTACCACTACAGATGTACGTAGCTTGGACGGTGACCCCGACAAGTACGGAGCATTTAAACAAAAGAACCAGGAGGGCCTTTGGGAGCCTTACTTCGATGAGATTGTGAAAGGCAAGAGCGACAGGGTACTCATGACCACCGTTGCGTCACCCATCCAGATAAATGGCAAATACTTTGGTTTAGTAGGTTTCGACATCAGCTTGGAGAGCCTGCAGGATATGATTTCGAAAATTGAGCCCGTTCCCGGCAGCTTTGCCTTCCTTCTTTCGTCCGAAGGAATAATAGCGGCACACCCCAACACTGAGCTTATAAATCAATACCTCAACGAGGTTTATGCCGATGATTTCCAGAGCCAATCGCTTGGCGAGGTTATCCGCGAGGGGCGAGAGCACAGCTACATCAAGGGCGATGGCAATGGCGAATCGCATTACGTTACCTATGCCCCCATACAGCCCGGCGACTCCTACTCCACCTGGTCGTTGGCATTGAGCATACCCATGAGCGTGATCACCGAGAGGGCATACGAGAACCAAAGAGTATCGCTACATGTTGGAGCAGGAGGATTGCTCCTGCTGATGCTTGTGCTTATCCTGGTATCGAACGGACTAACTCGCCCCATTGTACGTATCACCAAATCGCTAAACCGCATGCAGCAGGGCGAAATATCCAACGACCTTATCCTATCCATCAACTCGGGCGACGAGATTGGTGCTATGGCAAATGCACTGAATACAACCATTGAAGGGCTTAACAAAAAAACTGCATTTGCCAATGATATTGGCAAGGGCCATTTGGAGAGCGACCTCGACCTACTGGGCGAAAACGACGTGTTGGGAAAATCGCTACTTGCCATGCGCAACAGCCTTAAGAAGGCAAAGGAGGATGAGCAAAAACGCATTGCCGAGGACAAGAAGCGAACATGGGCAAACGAGGGGCATGCTAAGTTTGCTGAGATTCTTAGGCAAAACAACGAGGATCTTCAGGGACTAACCGATGAGGTGCTAAAACATTTGGTGAAATACCTTGGAGGTAATCAAGGCGCCCTCTTCCTCATTAACGATGACGATAAAAATCGAATTACTCTTGAAGCAAAATCGGTATATGCATGGAATCGGAAAAAATTTGTTGACACCGAAATATTGATGGGCGAAGGGCTTATTGGCGCCTGTGCCCTCGAGGGCGAGTCCATCTTTTTAACCGAAATTCCCGACAATTTTGTAACCATAACCTCCGGGCTGGGCGAGGCCAACCCCAGCTGCATTTTGCTAGTACCCCTTAAGCAAAACGAAAGTGTACTAGGGGTAATTGAGATAGCATCGTTCAAAGTGTTTGAGCAATTCGAAATCGAATTCCTTGAGAAGATTGCCGAGAGCATAGCATCAACCGTTACTACGGTTAAAATCAATGCAAAAACCCGATTCCTGCTGGAGCAATCGCAACAGCAAGCCGAGGAGATGCAGGCGCAGGAAGAGGAGATGCGCCAGAATATGGAGGAGCTGCTGGCCACTCAGGAAGAGATGAGCCGTAAGGAGAAGGAGATAACCTGGACCATGGAGGCCATTGGCGGGTTAGCCATGGTGATTGAATACGATTTTAAAGGAATCATATCGTACGTTAATCCTTTGCTATGTAGCATTAGTGGGTACGCCAAGGAGGAGCTTATTGGGGAGCATCACAGCATTCTGTTTGAGCAAAAGGATGTTGTTAGCTCAGCCAGCTACGAGCAGTTTTTAAATGACATGCGAAATAATAAATCATTTAAAAGTATGCTAAGACGAAGGGATAAGAAGGGCAATGTTTTTACGGTAAAAGCCAACTGTTACCCCATTTTCGATGAGGATGGAAACCCAATGAAAATTGTTGAAGTTGCCGTTGACGTAACAGAGCTGGTGATGGACTAGCTACCAATACATACATTTTCTGGTGCTACTACCAATTTAGAGGAATAAACAACCTTTGTGTAACATATCAGTGTTATAATCTGATGTTTACACAAAACATTGAGGTTTCACAAGTAATTCGCTCCTAATATTTTGATTTTATGAATATAACGGGCATTCGAATCTAATCCTTCCGCTGAAATCGCAGTAGAACCATAAAAGGAATATGAAAACATACCATGCAAAGCGCATTTCAATCATACTTCTGTATGCAACATTTGTGTTTTATTCACACATCGCCAACGCTTACCCCCACGACACCGACACCCTAAAGCGCAGGGAATTTAAAACAATTACCATTGCAGCCGAACCCGACTACCCCCCGTACTGCATTATCGATGCCAATGGTAACCCCGATGGGTTTTCCATTGAGCTATTCCTCGCAGCAGCCGAGGCAGTGGGTATTGAAGTAGATATACATATTGGCATTTGGGATAAGATAAAGCAGGATCTGGCCGAAGGACGCATTGATGCCCTCCCATTCGTTGGTCGCACACCCGAAAGGGAGCATCTGTACGACTTTACCCTTCCCTACCTTTCGCTCCATGGAGCAATTTTCATCAACAAGAGGAACAAAGACATCAACATCGAAACCATTAGCGATATAAAACACCTAAGGATAGGGGTAATGAAGGGCGACAATGCCGAAGAGTACGTTAAACGTGAAAATATTGCCGACCACCCAATAACAACCTACACCTACGAGGAGGCGTTCCGTATGCTCAAAAACAATGAGCTCGATGCTGTGATTACACAACGAGTTATGGGAATAGCACTCCTTAAAAGGATGGGGATTAAAGGCATCATCCCTCTTCCTATTAAACTCCCCAACTTCCGTCAGGATTTTTGTTTTGCCGTGCAGGAGGGCAACACGGAGCTCCTCTCAAGGCTTAACGAGGGGCTTTCCATTGTTTTTGCCAACAAAGAATTCGACGAGATTCACCTCAAGTGGTTTGGCCCGAGTAAGCTTACAGGCTACACACTACAAGACCTCTTGAAGATTGTTCTATACATTCTCATTCCACTAATTTTTCTGACTATAATTCTTGTCATTAGCTTGCTTCGCAAGCAGGTTAAAGTCAGAACGGCTGAACTAAGCCAAGAAATTGAAGGGCACAAAAGGACATTGGAAGTCCTTAATAATCAACAACTACTATTCGAGAAAGTAGAGAATGTGGCTCATATTGGAGGATGGGAATACAATCTTGAAACAGACAAAATTGTTTGGACAAAAGAGATTTACAAGATATTTGATGTTAACCCAGAAACTTTTGACGCCTCGATCCTCAAAAACAGCCTCGCACTATTTGATAAGGAAAACAGCACGAAACTAAAACACGTCATCGACAAGGCGATAAACCACCTACAACCCTACGACCTAGAATTGCACATTAACACTCCGTTGGGTAATAAGAAATGGATATGGACCAGTGGTCAACCCGAAATATTAAACGGTAAGGCTATTAGATTATACGGTAGCATAATGGACATAAGCGAAAGAAAAGCCGCTGAGGAAAAACTCCGAAACGAGCGTCAACGATTTAAACAAATTCTCGACGAGTTCCCACTGGGCATCCATATTGTAGACAAAGACTACAACATAGAATTTCTTAACAGCCGAATGGTTAAAGAGTTTGGCAAACATAATGGAGAACCATGCTACGAGTACCTCTACCACTTAAATTCTCCTTGCAAAAATTGCAATCACAAAGAAGTGATAAAAGGGGGGGCCTGCGTACAGATATGGAAATCGGATAAGAATGGCAAGCTGTACGAAGTTTACAATATCCCGCTAAATAACGTTGATGGCACCATCTCGAGGTTGGAGGTTTTCCTCGACATAACCGACAAGAAAGCAGCAGAGAACGAACTACTTGACCTCAAGAACAGCCTTGAGGAGAAGGTTATTGAGAAAACCAAGGAGCTTAACGAGCGCATAGTCGACCTGGAGCGATTCCATGAGGCCACCATCAACCGCGAGATTAGGATGAAGGAGCTTAAGGAGGAGATCAGAAGGTTAAAAGGTGAGGTTTAAGAACCTGTTTAAGTTTTACAAAGAATGCACTTTGTTAATTGCCACGGGCTTTAGCCTGTGGCAATTGGAATCCGGAATATTAATCTATGATTGTCCGCTATGATACCTAAAGCCTTTGAGCGTCATTGCGAACCACAAAGTGCTCCACGAAGTCAAACCCTCGTGCTTTGAGGGTTGAAGCAACCGAGCGTTTTTTGCCGTGTTGACGAGGGGTAATTGGTTAATCGAATGATTGACTAGCGATTAAGGGTTTACGGGTTGCAGGTTGAACGATTGCTAAAGAGAAAAGGGCGCTGAGCCTGCCGAAGCGACCGGATTGTTTGATTGGCTAGCCTCATTAAAAACGATGATATAGCGCATCAAACCTACATTTTCCGATTGTTATTAGCTAATCATTCATTATCTTGCAGATAAATAACCTAAATCTATGGAAAGCAACCTCCCCCAACAATTCCAAAACATATTACAACAGCAAAGCGCTACAATTGCCGAAAGGATTGTTGAACAACAATACAAACTACAACCAAATTTTTGGAAACCCTATGGTTCGGATGGGCGAAAAATTAGCGTGCGCGATGCGGGGTATCATCTCCCCTTCCTTGCCGAGGCGGTGATGGCCAACGATCCCCATATATTCAGAGATTACGTTGCGTGGGTAAAAACCCTTTTCAAAGGGTTAAATTTCCCCGATTCGGTAATGATAACAACCCTTGAATGCACCAAGACCGTGCTAAGGGAGATGCTACCCAGCAATTTGCATCCCATTTTCGAGCCAATCATCGATGCAGGCATATTACAAATGGGCGAAACAGTTGATCAGCAGAGAAGCGCCATCGACACATCAACCAGCATTGGGCAGCTTGCACACAGCTACATCAACTCGTTGATTAATGGAGACAGGCACACAGCCAGCAAGCTGATAATGGATGCTGTAGAGAAGGGGGTACCAGTGAAAACCATCTACATGGAAGTTTTTCAGAAGTCGCAGTACGAAATTGGCAGGCTATGGCTAAGCAATCAGGTGAGCATAGCGGTTGAGCACTTTTGCTCCGCTGCCACGCAGTCCATCATGTCGCAGCTGTACACCTACATCTTTACAACCAGCAGGGTAGGGAAAACCATGGTGGCCGCATGCGTGGGTGGCGAGCTGCACGAGATTGGAATTAGAATGGTAGCCGATTTTTTCGAGATGGAGGGCTGGGATACCTACTACCTAGGCGCCAACTCGCCAGCCAGCACAATCCTAAATGCCATAGAGAGCAACGATGCACAGCTGGTTGCACTATCGATAGCTATGCCCTTTCATCGTCAGCTTCTCCGCGAAACGATATCGAAAATACGCGCAAGCCACATGGGCAAAGACGTAAAGATTATGATTGGGGGGAATGCCATTAACACCAACCCTGACGTGTGGAAAACGTTCGAGGCCGACGGTTATGCCCCCAACGCCATGGAAGCCATAACGGCAGCAAATAAGCTAACAGCATAACGCCATGAGCACAGATCAGCTTAAAGGTTTGGTTTTACAGTGCGACGAAACGGGCCAGATTATACGGCTTACTCGCAACGATTTCAATGTGCCCTCAACCCTGCTCGAAGGGAAATTCCTCACCACGCTCTCGGCTAAAGGCACAACGCCCATGACCCTCGATTTTATTTTGCAAACCAAAGCACAGGGGATGGCCATGGACTACCCGCTAACCCTGACCATCGATAACAAAACGCTTAACCTAAACTTTACCGGTTTCTTCGTCGAAAAAACGATATGGATTATAGGCGCGAGCAAGGCATCTGCCTCACAAATATTCATAAATGAACTGCAGCTAATAAATAACGAGCAGGCCAACCAAATTCGACAGCTGGTAAAGCTTAGTCTTACCGATAAAACGAAGAAAAAAAGAGAAATCTCCGATTCTTTCATATTCGATGAGCTTAGCCAGCTCAACAACGACCTGGTAAATTTACAGCGTGAGCTCACCAAGAAAAACGCTGAGCTAGCTCGCCTAAACGAGCTAAAGAATCAGTTTTTAGGAATGGCTACCCATGATATTCGCAACCCCCTTAGTGTAATCATGACCTACGCAGATTTTCTACTCGACGAAACCAAGAATTCACTGTCGGAGGAGCACCAAAACTTTCTGAAGATCATCTTCTCGTCTGCTGAGTTTCTACTATCGTTAATTGAGAATCTGCTCGACATAACTCAAATTGAATCGGGTAAGCTAACGCTAAATCTACAGCGCATAAACATTGTTGAGCTGGCCCAAAACAATATCGCCCTTAACAATAGCCTGGCCGCCAAAAAGAATGTAAAAATCTACCTAAACCAAAGCAGCAAAAACATCAGTATTAACGTAGATCCACCTAAGCTAGAGCAAGTGCTAAACAATTTGACATCCAATGCTGTTAAATTTTCACACCCAGGCAGTAGTGTGCAGGTAAATATCATAGAGAAAGACCAAAGCGTTGTATTTGAGTTTGAGGACCAGGGTGTCGGAATCCCTGAAAATATGGTGGATAAAATATTTACACCTTTTGAGAAAGCATCGAGCGAGGGCACAGCTGGTGAGAAAACCACCGGTCTGGGCCTTAGCATAGCGAAAAAGATAATCGAAGGGCATGGCGGAACCATTATGGTGAGTAGCAAGTTAGGAGTAGGCTCAAAGTTTAGCTTTGAGCTACCCAAAGCATAGTAATACCATTGATATCAGATGAGCAATGCCAAGGGACAAATACTAGTTGTTGATGATGAGGTGTATGTGGCCGATGCCATGGCTCGACTATTAAAAAAGCAGGGTTATGAGGTTTTAGTGGCCCACAATGGCATACAAGCCCTTGATATTGCCATGCAAAAAGTTCCGCAACTAGTGCTTTGCGATATTGTACTTCCCGATATTACTGGAAACCAAATTCTTACTACCCTAAAGTCAACCCCTAGCACAAGCAGCTGCTTCGTTGTTCTAATGTCGGCACATAAAATTGATACTAAGCATCAAGCAGAGGGCTTTGAGCTGGGCGCCGATGGATACCTGGTTAAACCCATACAGAATCGCGAGCTTATTGCCCGCATTGATGCTTTTATGAAGCATAAAAACACCATCGATCAGCTGAAGGAGAGCGAAGATAGGTTCAGAAAAATTGTTGATCGAAGTACTAACGCCCTCCTCATTATCGACTCCAACAAAACAATACAATTTGCCAACCCCAATGCATGCAGCCTATACAACAAATCGTCAGAAGAGCTAAAGGGAAGCATGCTTCAGCTAAATTACCTTGAGCAAAAACCCTCCGAAGTTATTATTGAGACAAATGGAATTAGCCACACCTTCGAGGTGCAAACCTCTGAAATTGTATGGAGTAACGAGGCCATGACCCTCATAACCCTGCACGACGTTACGGAGCGCACGGCCTACATCAAACGAATTGATGAGCAGAATAAGCGCTACGCGCGTGCACAGGCCATGGGCAAAGTGGGGAACTGGGAGTTTAACTACAGCAACAATAAGCTATGGATATCCGACGAGGCGAAAAGAATACTTGGCTTATCAAGGTCAGATTTTCATAGCCTCGAAACGCTGAGCAAGAAAAACATCCTGGGTGAAGGGGTTTACAAAGAGTTGACTGGCTTTATTGAGCGGAGAGAGAATTTCAGCTACATTTTCGATATTGCCCCCGCCAACCAAACAACAAAAAAAACCCTTATAACAAAAGCCGAGTTCGAGCAAGACCCCGAGGGGCTAACGGATAAATTTGTTGGGGTAATACTCGATATAACCGATCGTAAAATGGCTGAGGAGGCCATTAGGACAAGCGAGCTGAACTTCAGGACCATTTTCAACTCAACCAACGAGGGCATCTTTATCAGCGATACCAAAGGTGTAATTCTAGATGTAAACAAGCGGGTGCTCGAGATTTACGGATTTGAATCGAAGACAGAGATTGTACACCAAACGCTTCACACCATAAACGCTAACGAACCGCCCTACACCCCCCAGCTAGCCGATTTCCACATTAGTCAAGCCCTAACCAAAGGCTACCATACCTTTGAGTGGCTCGCCAGGAAAAGAACTGGTGAGCATTTTTGGATTGAGGTATCGCTCAGCAGTGTCGATCTTAATAAGGAGAAAAGGATAATATCGGTGGTTAGGGATATTAGCATTCGAAAAAGGTCAGAAAAAGAGTTCCAACGCTTAAACCAAGAGATTTCGGCTATTTTCAAAGCAAGCAAACCCTTACAGTACCTGAAAACACCCGAGAAATTGGCCCATGAAATCATCCAAGTACTGGAGGATATTCTAAACTACGAGCATTGCTCGGTGCTACTGGTCGATGCTGATGGCATAACGCTTAAGCCTTTTGCTGTTAGCGATTGCGATTTGGGTTACGTATACAACACCTCCGAAAAAACATACATCGAGGGGCAAGAGCTAAAAGTTGGAAAAGGAATTGTTGGTTGGGTTGTTGAAAATGCCCAAAGCTTACTAATAAACGATGCAACCCGAGACCCAAGATACGTTGAGTTTCGCCATGACACCAAATCGGAGATCTGCGTACCCATTATCTCCCGCTCCACAGTAATTGGAGCCATTAACATTGAATCGAAGCTACCCAATGCCTACACCGAGACCGACCTCAAGATACTGGAAACCATGTCGGCACAAATTGGGATAGCCATCCAGAACGCAAACCTATACCAACAGCTACAAAAGGAGCTAGCTGAGCGCAAGCACTTTGAGAAACGGCTTAGCAAGCTCAACGAGGAGCTAGAGGCAAGGGTTGCCGAACGCACCCAGGCCATGGAGGAGCAGCTGGAAAAACTCCATAAAAGCCAAAAGGCCATGCTGTATATGGTGGAAGATTTGAACGAGATGACCGAGGAGCTAAAACGCGAACGGCAAAAGCTGGAAGCCATCAACCGCGAGCTGGAGTCGTTCTCGTACTCCGTATCGCATGACCTGCGGGCACCGCTCAGGGCCATCGATGGGTTTAGTAAAATACTGGAGGAGGATTATGCACAATCATTAGACGAAGAGGGCAAGCGACTACTGAATGTAGTGCGTACGAACTCACAAAAGATGGATCAGCTCATTATCGACCTGCTGGCGCTATCGAGGGTAACTAGGGGGCAACTAAAGCTAGTAGATATAAGTATGAACCCAATAATTAGCAACGTTTACAAAGATATATTCGAACCCATCAACACCGGAAATGTGGAGCTAAACGTTAAACCCTTACCACCCACCAAGGCCGACCCTACGCTTATTAAGCAGGTTTGGCAAAACCTTATTGGCAATGCCATAAAGTACTGCAAGCCCGATGTTACCATTACCATCGAAATTGGTGGATCGGTGAAGGATGATATGTGCCACTACTACATAAAGGACAATGGAATTGGTTTCGACCCTAAGTATGCTACTAAGATATTCGAAACATTCCAAAGGCTTCATCGCCCCAACGAGTTTGAGGGGACTGGCATAGGGTTGTCTGTTGTTCAACGCATCGTGCATCGCCATGGGGGTACAGCATGGGCCGAAAGTGAGGTAGGACAAGGTGCAACATTCTGGTTTACGCTTCCGTATATCAGCGAATAATTGAAAATACAATGCAACACAAGGGCAGCATTTTAATAGTTGACGATTCGCAAGCATTACTTAGCCTAATTACCAGCTTTCTTGAAGCTGAAAATTACAGGATATTTTCTGTGGAAACTGGCGAGCTAGCCCTTGAGTTTCTGAAGGGATATTCACCAAACCTAATATTGCTCGACCGGACCCTTCCACAAATGGACGGGATTGAGGTGTGCAAAAGGATTAAAGAAGATCAGCAAACAGCTAACATCCCAGTAATCTTTCTAACCGCCACAAGCGATGTGGATGCAATTGTTGAAGGATTCCGAATGGGCGCTGTAGACTATATTACCAAACCATTCCAAAAGGAGGAACTATTGGCCAGGGTAAACTCCCATATAAGCCTTTACCAGATGACTCAAAAACTCAACGAGCAAACATTTGTGCTAAAGCAAAGCGCGGAGCGGCTCAAGGAGCTAAACGCTACTAAGGATAAGTTCTTCTCCATCATCGCGCATGACCTAAAGAGTCCGCTCAATAATATTCTGCAGCTAAGCCATTTGCTCAAGGAGAGATACAAACCCCGCAAAGATGATGGCAACGAAATGGAAGAAGTGATTGACCACCTTACACAAACAGCCGAAAACACCAACAAGCTGCTTAGCAACCTGCTCGATTGGGCCTTGGTGCAACGTGGCCGAATGACTTACAACCCAACCTCCGTGAATTTAGCAGCCATTGCAAGCCAGTGCATTCAGCTATTCCATACCAACGCCTTAACAAAAAACATTGCGCTAAACAACCAGATAGATAACAATATAAAAGTTTTGGCCGATGAGAATATGCTGGTAACGCTAATTCGGAACCTGGTATCGAACGCCATTAAATTCACACCCAACAATGGTGCAATTTCAGTATGGGCTACCCCCAAAGACAGCATGGTGGAGATTGCGGTTGAGGACACAGGCGTTGGAATTGAACCCCAAAAGTTGGCAAAAATATTCTCCATCACCGAATCAAAATCGACCTATGGTACCAACGGGGAGCATGGCACGGGGCTGGGCTTAATCATTTGCAAAGAGTTTGTACATATGCACAATGGCAGTATCTGGGCTGAGTCGGAAATAAACAAAGGGACACGTTTTATTTTCACCATCCCAATTGATAAATCAGGCGGTATGTAAATCGGAATTGTTAACTTTACTGTAATATCATAAAAACCACGCTATGGACGATGTAGAGATTTTGCTTGTTGAAGACAACCCTGCAGATGTTGAGCTTACGCTCCGGGCACTTAAAAAAAACAACATAGCAAACAGAGTGCAGGTTGCCGAGGATGGTGAGGTAGCGCTCGACTTCCTTTTCGGACGTGGGGAATTCAGCAGCAGAAATACCGACAACAAGCCCAAAGTAGTTCTACTCGACCTAAAACTCCCTAAGGTTGATGGGCTGGAGGTGCTTCGAACCATTAAATCGAACCCCAAAACACAGGCAATTCCGGTGGTTGTTCTATCCACCTCGAAGCAGGAAACTGACATTATTGAAAGCTACAGGCTGGGGGTAAATAGCTACATAGTGAAGCCCGTTGATTTCGACAAGTTTGTTGAATCGGTGAAAGATCTAGGCTTTTACTGGTTACTGTTCAACCAACCACCCATATAAGGTGCTGTTTCATACACAATAAAAATTCATAGTGCCTATGCATTCTGAGAATAAAAAATCAATAAAAATTTTATTTGCCGAGGATCTGCCCGAGGACTTTGAACTTGCCAAGGCAACCCTTAAGCGGGGCGATATTTCATTCGAAGGGATTAGAGTGGATACTGCCGATGATTTTGTTAGAGAGTTGCTACAGTTTGATCCGCAAATAGTTATATCGGACTACTCCATGCCCACCTTCAATGGTATGGAGGCTCTTGAACTGGCCAAAACTAATGCCCCCGACATCCCCTTTATTCTACTTACGGGATCAATAAACGAGGAAACCGCGGTAAAGTGTATGAAAGCCGGTGCCACCGACTACGTGCTAAAGGAGCGGATGGCCCGACTACCATTTGCTGTTAAGGAAGCGATAGAACAAGCCAAAAATAAGCTGGGTCGGAAAATTGCTTTACAGGCCCTCAGGGAAAGCGAAGAGAAATTCCGAATGATTGCAGAGAATGCCCACGACTTCATTTTTAAAATTGAGTATCAGCCAACGCTTCGCTTTGCCTACGCAAGCCCTTCGGCAACACAAATTACAGGATATACTCCCGAGGAATTCTATCAAACGCCAAAGCTGAGCGTTGATATTATTCACCCCGACGACCGGGAAAAATTCAGAAATCTGCGTAAGCTAAGGAAAGAGGGCAAATCGTTACTCACCTACCGCATCATTAAAAAGAGTGGCGAGGAGGCTTTCCTAGAGCAAATCAATGTATTTACCTACGGCAAGGACAAAAGAACCATTGCCCTTGAGGCCGTTGCCCGCGATATTACCGATAGAATTAAGGCTCAGGAAGCATTAGCCCAAAGCGAGGCCCAATACCGCGTGCTGTTCGAGGGCAACCCAAACCCAATGTGGGTATACGACACAAAAACACTGCAATTCCTTGCTATTAACAACATTGCCATAAACAATTACGGGTATAGCAAGCAGGAGTTCCTTTCGATGAGTATAAAGGATATCCGACCCACAGATCAACTCCCACGGCTTACAAGCAATCTGGAAAATGAAGAGGACGAGATTCAGCACTCGGGCCCATGGGTACATCAGTATAAAAATGGAAAAAGAATTTTTGCCGAAATTACTTCGCATAGCATTGAGTACAACGGAAGGGCTGCTCGTCTTGTGGTTGCCTACAACGTAACCGACCGGGTTGAAGCTACCCAAAAGCTTTACGAGCAGAAACAGATTGCCCAGGCCACCCTCGACTCAATAAATGCTAACATCTGCCTACTCGATGGCA
>Ga0334884_1000329_pt1 | contig 90275 bp, 83 predicted proteins | sample GraSluR1_MG_7_FD_207215 | JGI IMG/M metagenome (GOLD analysis project Ga0334884, IMG submission 207215) | Sludge microbial communities from methane-producing bioreactor in Wageningen University, Netherlands - Granular Sludge_12_05 R1 | ecosystem: Engineered > Bioreactor > Anaerobic >... | reverse complement strand
GTCGGCTCGGACGCGCGAAAGCTGGACGCGACGGCGCTCTCCGCGGCGTGCGGTCTGCAGGTCGAGACCCTCACCCCCGGCGACCTCAAACTCAGCGCCTACCGGCTCGCCGACCCGAACTGGCGCCCGTCGCAGCGGGAACTGCTGCTGGCGGCGTCGCTGAACTGCCTGCCCGAGGCCGAACGGGTACTCGTGTTGCCGACGGCCAGCGTGATCCGGGCGGACCTGTCCGGGCTGTTCGACCTCGATCTCGGAGGGTTCCCCCTCGCCGCGATCCCCGATCCCCAGCGCGGCCGCCAGTCGGGGGCGGAACTGATCCGCTACCTCGGCGCCCGGCAGGGCGACGACTGGCGTCGCGGCGTGCGGTTCCTCGCCGCCTCGACGCGGGGCAAGCCGGTGGGTTACCGCCTCTTCGACGCGACGATCATGCTGATCGACCCGAAGCGGCTGCGGGAACTCGGTTACGCCGAGCGCGCCTGCCGGATCATCACCGGGCACATGATCGGGTTCCGCGACATGCTCAACCTCCTGGTCGGGGCAGGTCGGGCCGAGCTGCCGGCCCGGTTCAACGTGCTGCCGTACTTCGAGACGCCCGGACCGGACGCGTCGGTGGTCGGCTATCGCGTGCTCAAGCCGTGGGACAAGCTGTTCGTGCCGTTCCGGGGCGAGTGGCGTGCGGTCAGGAAGAGTCTGGCCGGCTGAGCAGTCCGCGTCGGCCGCCCACGACGCGCCGCCAGCGGCGAGACAGCGCGGCGTGGCAGCGCACGACGAAGCTGCGGCCACGCTGCCGGCCGGACTCGTACCGGCGTACCGTCCGCCTGACGAACGCGTGCCACGGCGCGAGCCGCAGGGCGGTGGCCAACGCGCGCTCCAGTTCCCGATCCCGCTGCGGCATCGCGCGGAGGGCGGCAAGGTTTTCCTCAGCGAAGACCTTGCCGGCGCCCCTCAGCCTCAGTCCGCGCACCAGCCCGGGGTCGATCTCGTGCGGGAGCGTCGCGGCCCGGGACAACCGGCCGAGCGCCCGCAGCGCGATCATCGTGCGCAGGCACTTCTCGCAGTGCCCGCAGTTGTACTCGCTGTCGCCGGCGGAGTAGCAGACCCGCAGCCACCTCATCGCGAGGTCCGACTCCGCCACCCTGGCCAGCTTCCGGACGCGGGGCACCGGCAGGTCGTGGACCACCTCGACCTCGCTGGACCAGGCCGGATCGAGAAGCGGGTGCGAGCCCCACGCATGGTCGTCCGCGAAGGTCGCAGGGAGGAGCACGCGCCCGAGGTGCGGGGAGAGCAACTGCGCGATCCCGGCGAGGGCGCTGCCGTGGTACTGCCGACCCCAGTCGAGGTAGCGGTTGGACAGCCTGCGCAGGTTGGTCCGGATCTCCACCAGTTCCTTGCCGCTGGCGGCGGCGACCTCCCGGACGGCTTCGAGCGTCCGCGAGGTCAGTTCGGCCTTGTGCAGCCCGATATCGAAGCCGCTCACGAAGATGAGGTGGGTGATCTCGTCAGCGTGCTCGAGCAGGCTGTAGAACGAGTCGACGCCGCCGGAGAAGAAGGCACCGACGCCGTCCGCGCGTGGACGGCCGGGCTCCGCGACCCGGGTGGCCGCCACCTCGATCTCGTGGAGCCCCGGGTACCAGCCGGCCAGCACCGCCTGGGCGGCGCGGCCCGCACGCAGTGCGGACTCCGCGACCTCCCCGTCCAGTTCGAGCCGGCAGCCGCGGGCCATGGCGATCGGCGTGAGCAGCGGCACCCAGGCGGTGAGTGACTGGTCGAGTTCGCAGTTGGCGCGCACCGCGACACGTCCGCCGGAGAACACCCGGACGACGCTGTCGTTCGGAGAGCAGGGAAGTGGCCGTGCGATCAGCACCCGATTCAGCCCTGTCATGGCGCTCCACGCCCGGCGGGACGCGGCACCGCAATGCGACGAAGCCGGCGGTGGAGCAAGGGACGCTCACCGCACCGGGCAAGCAGAACCTAGCAGGCTGGGAGCCCTCCCTGTGCGAATGCTGTGCGGCCTCGGGATGCCGCCTACTGCGGCCCGGGCGTGTCGGGGTTGTCGCCGTCGTCCTGCGCGGCATGCCTGGGTCCGGGCGAACCGGGGCGCCTCAGGGCAACGAACGCGCCTCCGCCGGCCACCACAACGGCTGCGGCGCCAACGGCCCAGATCCACCAGTTGCCCGAATCCCCGGATGCCGGAACGGTCCCCGGCGTCGTCTCGCCGGTGGTCGGTTCCGCGCCGCTCGCCGTGCCCGTCGCGGTGCCGGTGGGTCCGCCGTCCGTCGGGGTGGTCGTGGCGGACGGGTTCGGGACGCCGGTGGGATTGGGGTTGGGGTCGGCGATCACTGGCGGCTGATTCTGCTCACCGGTCCAGCTCGACTTTCCGTCGGAGGTCCAGGTGCCCTTACCGTAAGCGAACTGATAGGAGCCGCCGACGATTTCTCCGCCGGCTCCGTTGATCCGCCACATGACCGTGTATGTGCCCTTTGGAAGGCCCGATTGCAGTTGGGTCGTGATCTGGGTCCCCTCGACGATCAGCGCGTCGACCGTCATGTTCTTGCCCGCGCTGTTCAGCACCACGAGCTTGGCCTTGGACTCCTCGACCTTCGTGTCGAACACGAGCGAGACCCAACCGGGCGCACGATCGAGCTCTGCATGCTCCTCCGGATCACGGAACTCGACCTTGCCCGCCGCCTGCGCAGGCGCGACCCCGAGGAACCACAGGCTCATGCCTGCCAGCAGCAGTGCGATGACGATGCGCTTCACAACTCTCCTTCCAGCCCCGCAGGGCCAAACCCAGCGTCCTCGGCAGGGGTTTGCAGCCGGAGCGAAAAACGCCAAGGAATGGGTCTTCACAGACTACCGTGCGATACTGAGGAGAAATTCAGCCGATGCTCAGACGTTTCGGCGGCACGAACCGAGGGTGAACTACAGGTGATTGAAGAGCAGACACGACCGAAGCGGTTGGGCCTGGGCGGACAGCGCGGCCTTCTCACACTCCTTCTGACCGGGGCATTGGCGCTCGCCTTGGCTGCACCGGCAGCGGCAATCGACTTCAGTGTCGATGGGGACGGCGAGGTCAAGGTTGCGACCGACACCGCGTGCCCGACGCTGACGTCGCCGCCGGAGCCGTTCGAGGCGTGGCTGAACACCGACGACTTCGAGAAGCGCGGCTACCTCGACCCGAAGAACCAGACGCCGTGGAGTTTCGCGTCCCGGATGGCGCAGGTGATCTGCGGCACAGCCGACAACGCGACGATCAAGATCGGCTTCTTCTTCATCCGCGCGCTCGGCACGATGACCGAGGCCGGGCTCGGCAGCCGTCCGGAGAGCGACCCAGAGGTCATCTGGGACGCGTTGCAGTACGTCCACGACAAGCGTGGCGTCACCGTCCAGGTCGTCATCGACAAGGGTTCGACCACCGGCAGCGCGCTGGACAAGGTGAAGAAGCGTCTGGTCGACACCGGGATCGTCGACAGCATCTACCTGTGCTACAACGGCTGCTTCAACACCAACTCGAAGTCGGTGTTCCCCTACGCACTGAACCACGAGAAGTTCATCACGATCTCGGACACCAACTACCCCGGCGAGACCTCGGGCGTCCATCCGGTCGTCATGCAGAGCTCCGGCAACATCGCGCGCAGCCAGATCCGCACCTACCTGCAGGAAGCGACCGTCTTCTACGACGACTACAGCATGTGGGACCTGCTCCAGGCGCGCGCCGACGGCATGGTGTACTGCGCGAAGTCGAACACCAAGTGCAAGTCCTCCAGCGGTGTGCCGTCCGGGCACGGCCTCACCCTGAGGAAGTCCCGTGGGATCTGGGTCGACACGGCGATCCGTCACTACACCGACCCTGACCGCGGCACGGCGATCGCGTTCAGCCCGCAGCCCACCTCCACCGCCGACTACTACATCAGCCAGTTCGACGGCGTCGACTGCGCGGTGGACAGCCGGATCCGGATTGCGATGTTCAAGATGACCGACGAGAAGTCGGCCACGATGGTCAAGTCGCTGGCCAGCCTGCAGAAGCGCGGCTGCGACGTGCAGATCCTGATGAGCCGCTCCTACGGCTCCACCGTGTTCTCCTCCAAGGTGCTCAAGACCCTGAAGTCGGCGAAGATCCCGTTCAAGTGCGCGGCCTTCCCGATGCACACCAAGCTGATCCTGATCGGCCCCAAGTACTCCAACAGCGGGCGCATCCTTACCGGAACCGCCAACATGTCGGTCGCCGGCCTGCGCTACAGCGAGGAACACGTGATCACGATCGACACCAGACGTGCCGTCGGGGAGTACCAGGAGTCGGCACAACGGCTCTTCGGTGAGTACATGACCCAGTGGTACGAACTGTCCCAGGGCGGAAGGACGTGCAAGTGAACGCCGCAACCAGGAAGTGGCTTCGTCCCCTGGCCGCGGTGCTGGTCACCGCTGTGATCGGGGTCGGCCTGACCGCCGCCACCCCGCAGAGCGCCGTCGCCGACACGTCGGTGCCCGGCAAGCCCGCCCGCACCGGCTCGGTCGGGTACGACTCGATGGTCGTCGCCTGGACCGGCGTGTCCGGCGCCCTCGGCTACCAGGTGGAGTGGTCGCAGTACAAGGACTTCAGCAAGTGGGTGCACACCGTCGACGTCACTGATCCCAACAAGACCGCGGCGCTGCTCACCGGCATGGGCGGCAACGTCACCTACTACTTCCACGTGCGCACCTACGACCACGCGAACAAGGTCGCCACGTCCGCATTCTCGTCGTACGGCTACTCCACGACGAAGTACTCGACCAGCAAGAAGACGTCCGCGGTGAGCATCACCAACGTCTCCGGCACCTCGGTCGAGATGAACTGGGTGAACATCGGCGGTTCGGTCTCCGGCTACCAACTCAAGGCCTCAGCCAGCGGCAGGAGCCCGGTCTACGTGTCGACCACCTCCACCGGCGTCACGATGAAGCCGCTGGTCAAGAGCACGAAGTACAAGATCTACGTTGCTGCGGCCGAGACCGTCGACGCCAACGTCGTGTTCGTGCCCTCCGGTGGACCGAACTCGGTGCGCACCGGGCCGTTCAACGGCGGGACGTATGTCACGACGTCCAGCTACCCGCTGGCAGCCCCGTCCGACTTCGCGGCGAAGAACGCCACGCCCACGACGGTGGAGCTGAGCTGGACCGTGCCGACCGGTACGCAGGCCACCGACAGGTTCCGGATCGACTACGGCCTGGACAGCGCGATCAAGGAAGGCGCGACCTACCAGATCGTGGACGGGCCGACCTCCACCACCCTGGCCAACCTGAAGACGAACACGCAGTACTACGTCCGGATCCGGGTGGTCGCCGCCGACGGCACGATCCGCTCCGACCGGTCCGACTACGTGCTGGCCAAGACCCGGATCCCCTACGGCACGGTGACCGGCAAGGTGAACGGGCCGACCGGCACCGACATCGTCATCGCGGCCTTCAAAGGCAGTGACTTCATCAACCAGGTCGAGGTGGCCAGCGACAACACCTACTCGATCAAGCTGCGACCCGACACCTACCGCCTCAAGGCGATCTACGTCGGTCAGGGCAACTACACCTCGCTGTGGGTGTGGAACGGCAACCCCGGCGGCCGCTTCATCGACGAGTCCTCCGTGATCACGGTGGCCGAGAGCAGCAACACCAACGCACCGACGGTCACGCTGGCCAAGGGCGGCACGCTCTCGGGGACGGTGAAGGTGGCCGGCTCCGGGCGCGCCGGTGTCGACGTGACCGTGATGTCGAATGAGGCGAACGGCGGCAACGAGGTCGCGGGCATGGCCCGCACGGCAACCGGCGGCAGCTACAAGGTGACCGGGCTCCCGCCCGGCGAGTACAAGGTGCGATACCGGCTGACCGGCTACGACATCGCGACCAAGTACATCACCATCGACCAGAGCCCCAACAGCATCTCCGGCTTCGACGTCACGCTGTACTCGCACTAGACCGATGGCACGGCTGATGGCCCGGCGGCCCGGGCCGGAGTTCTGGCGCACGCTGGTCCTCGCCGCCCTTATCGCCGCGATCGGCCTGCTGAGCAGTCTCCGCGCGTTGTCCCTGCACGTCCGCCGTTGGGGCGAGCCGAACATCTATCTCAACTACAGCCACGGCCTGGTCCGGCGGGGGCTTGTCGGTGAGGTCATCCGGCTGCTCGGGCTCCCGGAGAGCAAGCTCGTGTTCTCCGTCGCGTGCTGGACTGCGGGTGTCCTCACCCTCCTCCTGCTCGCCTGGCTCGCGGCGCGGGCGCGGCATCTGCATCCTGCGGTGACGATGTTGCTCCTCGCGTCACAGTTCCTGCCGACGCTGGCGTACAACACCGGATACCTCGACCCCTTCGTCACCCTGCTGGTGCTCCTCACCTACCTGTGCCTGGCTCGCGGCTGGCTGATCCCTGCGGCGGCGGCGGCCTTCGTTGCGCCCTTCGTCCACGAGCAGTTCATCTTCTTCATGCTGCCCGTAGCGACTCTCGCGGTGATCCGGCTCGTGCGGCGCAGCGGCTTCCTCCCGCACGTGGTCACGTTCGGGGCCGCCCTGGTCGGCACTCTCGTCGTCCTGATCTTCGACAACAAGCAGGGCGGTGCCGCCCTGATGCAGCAGTCGCCCATGACCGAGTACGTGATCCACGGGATGATCCGGGACCAGCTCGGCCAGACCCTCGGCTCCAGCCTGAAGTACATGGTGGGGTTCTACGCGACCACCTGGAAGTACTCGCTGGTGATGGTCACCTTCATGATCGCCCCCGCGCTGCTGATGCTGGTGTTCAGCCGTTCACTGGTCAAGGCGGCGCCGTGGGTCGTCACCGGCCTGATCGGGCCGCTCGGGCTGCTCGCGGTCGCCTGGGACCTGTCCCGGTTCTCTGTGATGGCGGTGTTCGGCCTGTTCGTCGTACTCGCGGTGGCCGACAGCCCGCTGTTCCATGAGCCGCTCCCCGCCGCGGAGGTGAGCGCAGCCTCGTTCCTGGTCGGCGGCCTGCTCGCGCTGGGGTACGCGATGGTGCCGTTCATCTACTCCTACCCGCAGTACGGGTACACCCCCGACACCCTCCAGACCTGGGTCGACAAGTTCGTCGACCGGTCCCGGAAGTGGCCTTACCGGCCCTGACTCAGCGGCCTGGGACGTGACTCCTCGTAGGCCGCGATCACCTCGTCCGGGTCGCCGTCCATGACCAGGACGCCCTGGTTGATCCAGATCACGCGGGAGCAGGTGCTGCGGATCGAGCTCATCGAGTGGGAGACCAGGAACACCGTGCCGGCGTTGTCGCGGATCTCCCGGATCCGCGCCTCGCTCCGGTCGCGGAACCGGCGGTCACCGACCGACAGCGCCTCGTCGATGATCAGGATCTCGTGGTTCCGGGACGCCGCGATGGAGAACTTCAGCCGTGCCGACATGCCCGAGGAGTACGTCTTCATCGGCAGGTCGATGAAGTCCTCGAGCTCGGCGAAGGCGACGATCTCGTCCCGCATGGCGGCGACCTCAGCCCTGGAGAACCCGAGCGCGAGGCCGCCCAGCACGATGTTCCGCTCGCCGGACAGCTCGGAGATCAGGGCCGCACCGATGCCGAGGAGGTTGGGTCGGCTGGTCGCGTATACGGCGCCGGCCGCCGGCGGAGTGAGTCCGACGATCGCACGCATCAGCGTGGACTTCCCGGAGCCGTTGGGGCCGATCACGCCGATCGACTCGTTCTCGTAGGCGACGAAGGAGACGCCCCGCAGCGCCCGGACCTCGCGGAGGCCGCGCGTCTTCTTGAGCAGCGCGCCGTCCGAGCCTCGGGCACGCTTGCCCGAGGAGTAGACCCGGTAGGTCACGTGGACGTCCTCGACGACTACCACGGGCTTGCGCGTGTGGTCGAGGACCACCGGCAGCGGTCCGAGCTCGTCAGTTACGTCCATAACGCTCCTCAGCCACCCAGAAGAAGACCAGCCCGACCACGAAAGTGAAGATCGACGTGCCCGTCAGATAGCCCCAGTACTCGACGTGGTAGATCGGTGTCTCGGTGAGAATGTGCCGCGCCAACTGCAGCACCTGGTAGACCGGGTAGTAGTCGAACGCGGCCACGATCTTCGGGTGGTTGGCGAGGATCGTGTTCACGTTGAACAGCACGCCCGAGCTGTAGAACAGGAGCCGGGTGAAGACCGGCAGGATCTGGGTCAGGTCCCGGACGTGCACCGTCAGTCGGGCGGCGATCAGGGCCACACCGGCGTTGAACAGCGTGAAGAGGAAGACCAGCGGGATCAGCAGGAACCAGTCCCAGCCGGGCATGTGCCCGAACAGAACCACAACCGGCAGCATCACGATCATGGTGACCAGGAACTCCAGGAGCTCCTGCAGCACGATCGCGAGCGGCAGGGTGAGGCGGGGGAAGGCGAGGGACTGCACCAGCGCCCCGTTCCCTGTGATCGACTTGGCGCCGCTCTGCAGGCTCCCGGAGAAGAAGTGGAAGAAGAACACCCCGACCACGACGTACGCGGCGTAGTCGGGCGGACGGCGGCCAGCCTGCAGGATGCCGAAGATGGCGCCGTAGACCAGCGCGTTCATCGAAGGCCGCAGCAGGATCCAGACCAGGCCGAGCCGGTTCGCCTCCACCGAAGAGCGCATCCGGTAACGGGCCAGGGTCAGCGCGAACTGACGTCGGCCCCAGGTCTCCGCGATGTAGCTGAAGAAATGCGGTCGCGCCCCGACCCGGTGCAGGCCGTTCTCGGCGGCCAATTCGGCCAGACTCATTCGCCTTGGTTTCCCATCGATACACGGCCGAACCGGCCTGCGGACTGCACGATTCTACTCGACCGGAGAGGAATCCCCGGACCGGCGCCCTCAGCTGCGCGAACGGTGGGCGAGGTAGTAGCGAACCAGCGACTGCGTGGACGGGTCCTGCGCGGCCAGCGCACCGGCGTCACCGGCCACGGCCGGAGCGATCTGCAGAGCCAACTGCTTGCCCAGCTCCACGCCCCACTGGTCGAAGCTGTTGATGCCCCAGACCACGCCCTGGGTGAACGTGATGTGCTCGTACAGCGCGATCAGCTGGCCCACGACGGACGGGGTCAGCGCGGGCGCCATGATCGAGGTCGTCGGCCGGTTGCCCGGGAACACCCGCGCCGGCACGATCTCCTCCGACGTACCCTCGGCGCGCACCTCGTCCGCGGTCTTGCCGAACGCGAGCGCCTTGGTCTGGGCGAAGAAGTTGGACAGGAACAGCTCGTGCACGTCCGCGTCCCCGTCCTGGATCGGGTGGGCCGGGGTGGCGACCGCGATGAAGTCCGCCGGGATCAGCTGTGTGCCCTGGTGGATCAGCTGGTAGAAGGCGTGCTGGCCGTTGGTGCCCGGCTCGCCCCAGAAGATCTCGCCGGTCTCGGTGACCACCTCGGAGCCGTCCAGGCGAACCCCCTTCCCGTTGGACTCCATGGTGAGCTGCTGCAGGTACGCCGCGAAGCGGTGCAGGTACTGGGAGTAGGGCAGGACGGCGTGACTACCAGCCTTGAGGAAGTTCACGTACCAGACGTTCAGCAGGCCCATCAGGGCAGGCACGTTGCGCGAGAGCGGGGTGTCGGCGAAGTGGGTGTCGATCAGGTGGAAGCCGGCCAGGAAGTCGGCGAAGGCCTCCGGGCCCAGCGCAACCGCCAGCGAGGTGCCGACCGCGGAATCGACGGAGTAGCGGCCGCCGACCCAGTCCCAGAACCCGAAGGCGTTGGCCGGGTCGATACCGAACGCCGCCACCCGGTCGAGCGCGGTGGAGACCGCGACGAAGTGCTTGCTGATCGCGTCGTTGGCCTGCGCCTCGGAGCCGTCGACCACGCCCGCGTCGCGCAGCTTCGCGAGCAGCCAGTCCCTGGCCATCCGGGCATTGGTGAGGGTCTCCAGCGTGGTGAACGTCTTCGACGCGACGATGAACAGCGTGGTTGCCGGGTCGAGGTCGGCGGTCTTCTCGAAGACGTCGGTCGGGTCGATGTTGGAGACGAAACGGCACTCCAGGCCGGGCTGGACGTACGGCTTGAGTGCCTCGTAGACCATCACCGGACCGAGGTCGGAACCGCCGATGCCGATGTTCACCACGGTCCGGATCGGCTGCCCGGTGACACCTTTCCATTCCCCGGAGCGGACGCGGTTCGCGAACGCGTAGATCCTGTCCAGCACCTCGTGCACCTGGGCGACCACGTCGGTGCCCTCCACGACCAGGCTGTCGCCCTTCGGCCGGCGCAACGCCGTGTGCAGCACCGAGCGGTTCTCGGTCACGTTGATCCGCTCGCCGGCGTACATCGCGTCCCTGCGGGCCTCGAGGCCGACCGCCTCCCCCAGCTCCACCAGCGCGGCGAGGATCTCGTCGTCGATGAGGTTCTTGGAGAGGTCGACATGCAGGTCGGCGGCGGTCATGGTGAAGCGCTCGGCACGACCCGGGTCAGCGGCGAACCAGCCACGGAGATCGGGCTCGAGGGCCGCGGCGAGTTCGGTCAGCTTGTCCCAGGCGGGAGTCGTGGTGGGATCAACCAGTTCGCTCATGCCGCCAGCCTAGACGCCGACCGCCACGCCCGCTTGCGGGTGGGAAAGGAGAAGTCTCGACGAGCAGTGAGGGACGAACTGAGAGGAGCAGACGCCGACCGCCGCGCCCGCTTGCGGGTGGGAAGGGAGAAGTCTCGACGAGCAGTGAGGGACGAACTGGGAGGAGCAGACGCCGACCGCCGCGCCCGCTTGCGGGTGGGAAGGGAGAAGTCTCGACGAGCAGTGAGGGACGAACTGGGAGGAGCAGACGCCGACCGCCGCGCCCGCTTGCGGGTGGGAAGGGAGAAGTCTCGACGAGCAGTGAGGGACGAACTGCGAGGACGGGCGCGGCCCGCACCGGGCGGTCAGGCGTTGATCGCCACGTGCACGTGGTTGAAGTGGTTCGCGGTGATGCTGCCGCGGTCGGCCATCTTGCGCCAGTGCGGGTTCTGGGGCGTCCAGATGTGCTGCTCGAAGATGATGTGGTCGATGTTGAAGACCTTGGCGTGCGCGATCAGGTAGTCGGCGATCCGGTGGCCCAGCGCGCTCTCGGCGTGGGGCGTGAGCATGATGTCCAGGGCCCGCCCGTTCCTGTGGAACGGCAGCCCGCCGGCGCGCCAGCCCCCGAAGGAGTTCACCGCAGGGAACAGCGCACACACGGACCGGTAGATGTGGACGGTGTCCTTGCGCAGCCTGCGCTCGACGGCGGAGCCGCGCGGGCAGGGATCCCAGGTGGTGCCTGCGGCGGCGATCGGCGCGGACTCGGTCAGGCCCGACTCCAGCACCCAGCCGTAGCCGTCGGCGTACTCGACCAGGCGGTACTTGCCCTTGATCGTTGCAGTGGCGCTGACCCGGATGCCCAGGTCGAGCGTGGCGACCAGGTCGGACGTGTCACTGGCAGCCTTGCGTACGTTCACCGCGGTCGTCGTGTACATGGGCGTGAGGCTGACCAGCGCCTTCGCCGCCACCTTGGACTTGGACAGTGCCGGCGTGGTGAGTCCCTCTGCGGTCAGCGCGCCGGTCATCTGCGGGGGCGCCGCAACCTCGACCGCTTCGGCGACCGGAGCCAGCACCGGGGTGCCGCCCGCGGCAGCGGCCGAATCGGCACCGCTGCCCACAACCACGGCGCCTGCGGTCGCCGAGGCCGTCACCACGGCCAGGGCGATGCCGCCCCGGGCGAAGACCCGGTCGGCAAGAGTGGGAGCAGCATGACGGGGAGCCTGATGGAAACGATCGGTCTCACGGGACGCCCGCGCGGGGACGCTCGGGCCTGCCGGCGCGATCGGGTCTGCGACCCGGCGGGGCTGGTACATCAACGACCGTCCTGAGAACCTGTAGCGGATTCTCAGGGTAACTTAAGAAAACGGCACCCGGCAAGCGGGAACCTTCCACGGACCCCTGCACGCGACCCCCCGGGGGCGGATACTGGACGAACGCGCGTCGTAACGGACGGACGATCGGGGGGTCGATGAAGACTGTGGCCGTGCTGGTATCGACCCTCGTTCTCGTGCTGGGTTGCGGGCTGGCGCTCGCCGGTGGACCCGCCCTCACCGCCCCGGCGTACGCCGCCGGACTGCACCCGGCGCCCGAAGCAACCAAGAAGAAGACGACCAAGGCCAAGCCGAAGGCGACTCCCACCCCGACACCGTCGACCGCGACGCCGACACCCGCTCCCACCCGCTCGGCTGCGGACATCGAGGGCGACCGCTGGGTACAACTGGCCGTGATCGCCGGCGGTGGCCTGTTGGCTGCCGTCGGGGTGTTCTTCGGGATCGGGGCGCTACTGCGCCGCAAGCCGCGGCGGCCCCGCTGAACTCCGGGCGCGGGGTACCCGGTCGGCTCCGGTGCCTGCAGCGAAGGCGGCTCAGTCGCCGAGACGCCAGTGCTGGAGGGTGACCCTCAGGTCGTCGAGGGTCTCGCCCAGTACGGCGTCCGGGCCGACGAGGTCGCGCGGACACACCGCGAGCCCCCCCGACTCGAGCCAGAGCTCGGCCTGGTAGCGCTCGAGCTTCCCGGACGCGATCACGGGCCGCTCGTCGAGGAGCTGGGGCAGGATCCGAAGGTAGCCCGCGCCGAACGCCTCGCTCGGTACGAGCTGGACGGCAGCGGCGCCCGCCACCGCCCCGGCACGCAGCTCTGAGGGAGTGAGTCCGCCGAGGACGACGGGGAAGCCGGGGACCGCCTCGACCAGGACCGGGAGCAGGAAGTCCGACATCGCGAACGCTGCCCCTCCCGAGGCGGCGGCGACGACCTCCGCCGGCTCGGTGACACCGCGGACGCCGACCCGCGCGCGCCGTCCGAACATGCCGAGCACAGCCGACAGCTGGCCGAGCTGGGTGGGGGCGACCGTCCACAACGTGAAGCCCTCCTGGCAGAGCACCTCGCAGGCGGGGACGAGCTCGTCCGCGTCCACCTCGGGCAGACCGACGATCACGCTGTGCAGGCCCAGACCGGGCAACTCGGGAACCACGGGCCCAATCCTGCCCGATCCAGCCTCATGCGTGGTTAGCTGGACGCGAAGCCACGCGAAGGAGCGAGGAATGGAGATCACCAGCGACGGCATCACCGCTGACGCCAGCATCGACCTGCGCTATGCCGAGCCCGGAGTCGGCGGGACGAACGTTTCGCCCGGGCTGGCCTGGACGGGCGCCCCGGAAGGCACCCGCAGCTACGCGATCACCTGCTTCGATCCCGATGCCCCCACCGGTAGCGGCTGGTGGCACTGGGTGGTGACCGACATCCCGGTGGAGGTGACCTCGCTCGCGGAGGGTGCGCCGCTGCCGGCCGGGGCCCGAACCTGGGCCAACGACTACGGCTACCCGGGCTGGGGTGGGCCGTGGCCGCCGCCGGGCCCGGCACACCACTACGTGTTCACCGTGTTCGCCGTCGGAGTGGAGCGCCTGGACGTGCCCGACGAGGCCAGTAGCGCGGTCGCCCGGCTCACGCTCAGCTTCAACGTGCTCGACCAGGGCTCCTTCACCGCCCTGTTCCAGAACCCGGCATCGTAGGGATCCCCGTGGCGGTGCTGATCGACCCGCCGCGGTGGCCTGCGCACGGGACCCGGTTCTCCCACCTCGTCTCGGACTCCTCGCTGGATGAGCTGTTCGAGTTCGCGGACGCCCGGCAGTTGCCGATGCGCGCGTTCGACCACGACCACTATGACGTTCCGGAGCGCCGCTACGACGAGCTGGTCGCAGCCGGGGCTGAGCCGGTCGTCCCGTCGGTGTTGCTGCGACGACTGGTGGCCTCGGGACTGCGCGTCCGGACGCTGGAACGGACCCCGAAGCCGGGCGAGGTGCTCCCGGGCCTGCGGACCGCCTGGAGCGAGTTGCTGCCGCACTCCCCCGCGCTCGGCGAGGACCTGCTGAGGCGTTGGCAGGAACCGCACCGGCACTACCACGACGTCCGGCACCTCGCGCAGATCCTGGCCGCCCTCGCCCGCCTCGCCGACGGCGGGGCCACCCGTCCGGTGCTGCTCGCGGCGTGGTTCCACGACGCCGTCCACGACGGTGAGCACGGCACGGACGAGGAACGTTCCGCTGCACTGGCAGAGGCGGAGCTGGACGGCGCAGGGCTGCCCGCGTCCGAGGTGGCCGAGGTGGCACGCCTGGTCCGGCTCACCACCACGCACTCCCCGGAGCCCGGGGACGCCGCCGGGATCGAGCTCGTGGACGCCGACCTCTCGATCCTGGGCCAGCCTCCCGGGCGCTACCACGTCTACGCCCGCGACGTGCGGCTGGAGTATCCCGGGATGCCGGACCCAATCTTCGCCGTTGGCCGCCTGCAGGTCCTGGACGCACTATCCTCAAAGAGGCCCCTGTACCGGTCGGCGACCGGACAGGAGGCGTGGACCGCCCAGGCCAGCCGGAACCTCGCTTCAGAACGAAGGCGATGGTTGCGACTTGTGCGGTCGCAGCAGGTACAGTAGTCGACGGAAAGCACTAGCCACTGCTTGCGGGGGGTACGCGATGGCGAAGGCAAGTCTTTGGCTTGTCGCGGCAGCATGCGTTGCTGCTGGCGCTCTTGTCGCGCCGCCACGCTCTGGCGCACCGCTGATCACCACGGGCGACCAGGTGCAGCCGACAATCCAGGTCAGCCCGACGCCCACCACCTCGTCGCAGACCTCGCCGTCCGTCGGTCCGACCGTCGAACCGACGCAGGCTCCCACCCAGACGCCCTCGGCAACGGAGTCCGGGACGCCCACGTCGACCGTGTCCGCCACGTCGACCGCGTCCGCGACTGCCACGACCAGCGCAACCGCGACGGCAGTGCCGACGGCTACCGCGACGGCGACCCACTCGGTGCCGTCCAATGAGCACCCGACGTCACGGCCGACGGTCGTGATCCCTTCGGTGACGCCGACTTCGCCGCTTCCCACCCCGACCGAGTCCGAGACTCCGACCGTCGGCCCGACCGAGTCCCAGACTCCCACCGTCGGCCCGACCGAGTCCCAGACCCCGACCGTCGGCCCGACCGAGTCCCAGACCCCGACCGTCGGCCCGACCGAGTCCCAGACTCCCACCGTCGGCCCGACCGAGTCCCAGACTCCCACCGTCGGCCCGACCGAGTCCCAGACCCCCACCGTCGGCCCGACCGAGTCCCAGACCCCCACCGTCGGCCCGACCGAGTCCGAGACCCCGACCGCCTCACCGACGGACGACTGCACGCGCGACAACGACGAGCACGGCAACGGCAAGTGCCCCTCGACGGTGCCGACCCCGAGCCCGACGCCGTCGGTCACTCACACGCCCAAGCCGATGCCGACACCCACCCATCCGCCGAACCGGCCCTGGTCGACCGGCCTGCCCGGCACATCCGCCCAGACTGCTGCCGATGCTTCGGGCAAGGAGCTGAGCGCATCGTTCCCGTGGTCCGGGCACACGCCGCAGGCTCCGGTGAAACACGACGCTCCGCCGGCCGAGCCCGCGCGCAAGGAATCCTCCGAGGCCGTGAAGCACGTCGAGGCTGTGCAGACCTCCCACGGCAGCAGCCGGGCGAGCGAGTCCAGCGGGCACACGTCCCAGACGCCGAAGCATCAGCACCACTCCAGCCGCTCCAGGGCGAAGTCCGCTCACTCCACGACGAGCACGTCGCAGGGCAGCGCGCCGTCGAAGCACCACCACGGCAAGAGCCACGCGGCGAACCACCAGGGCGCGACCGGCGACCACGGCGGCCACGGCCACGGCCACAAGGGCTCGTGAGGTTCCCTAGCGTCGCCGTTGCGCTCGCTCTCGCCACCGCGCTCGCGGCTGCGGGATGCAGCGACGAGCCCGGGGCGTCGGCGCGGGTTGCGTCCGCCACCCCGGCGGCCACGTCCACACCCACGGCGTCCGTGACGCCATCGGTGTCCGCGACGCCCACGCCTACCCCGACGCCGAGCGCGAAGCCGACCACGACGACACCGCCGAAGGACACCCGCGCGGGCAAGCAGCTCGCCACACCGTACGAGGTGGACGGGATCATCGTGGTCTCGAAGAAACACCGGATCAGCGCCGGCTACGGCCCGCCGGATCCCACAGGCCCGTACCACCTCGAGTCCGCCGCGGCGAGAGCTTTGGCGAAGATGACCGCAGCGGCAAGGGCAGACGGTGTCCGGATCCGGGTGCACAGCGGCTACCGCAGTTGGACCACGCAGAACGCCAGTTACCAGAAGGCGCTGCGGAACTACCCGCAGAACATCTCCTTCTATGCTCCGGCCGGTGCGAGCGAGCACCAGACCGGCCTGGCCGTGGACCTGTGGGACGGGGTGACCTGGAGCCTGCCGATGGCCCGCACCGCCACCGGGAAGTGGCTGTTCAGGCACGCGCACGAGTACGGCTTCGTCCTTCGCTATCCGGACGGAAAGACGAAGATCACCGGCTACCACTACGAGCCATGGCATTACCGCTACATCGGGAAGCGGGACGCCAGGAAGTTCCCCAACAACACGCTGACCCTCGAGGAGTACCTCGGCCTCGCCTGAGCCGCGTCCCCGTGGTGCTGCCCGGGTCTCCCGCCGGCACCCGGGCAGTGTCCCCAACTGCCTGTAGCGAGCCGACGAGGGCGGGACAATGGCTGGCATGAGCATCGACGAGACGGCGCCGGGCACCGAAAGGATCGGCGAGGGCAAGCGGATCGGCATCCTCACCAGCGGGGGTGACGCCCAGGGCATGAACGCTGCGGTGCGCGCGGCGACCCGCACAGCCATCTCCCTCGGCGCACAGGTGTACGCGGTCTACGAGGGCTACCAGGGCATGGTGGACGGTGGCACCGGCATCCGCGAACTGGCCTGGGAGGATGTGGGCAGCATCCTGCACAAGGGCGGAACGATGATCGGCACGTTCCGCTCGAAGGATTTCCGCGAGCGCGACGGCCGGCGCAGGGCCGCCCACAACCTGCTCGCCCACGGCATCGACCGCCTGATCGTGATCGGCGGGGACGGATCACTGTCCGGCCTGGACCTGTTCCGCGCCGAGTGGCCCGACCTGCTCGCGGAACTCGTCGCCGCAGGAGAACTCTCCGCCGACGTGGCGGCCGCGCACCCGGCGCTGATGTTCTCCGGGCTGGTCGGATCGATCGACAACGACCTGGTCGGAACCGACATGACCATCGGCGCCGACACCGCCCTGCACCGGATCGTTGACGCCATCGACGCCCTCGCCAGCACCGCGGCCAGTCACCAGCGCAGCTTCGTCGTCGAAGTGATGGGACGCCACTGCGGCTACCTCGCACTGATGAGCGCGATCGCGGGCGGGTGCGACTACGTCCTGATCCCCGAACTGCCGCCGGCCGAGGGCTGGGAGGACGCCATGTGCGAGGCCCTGCGGCGGGGGCGTGCTGCCGGGCGCCGCGACTCGATGGTCGTGGTGGCAGAGGGAGCCTGCGACCGGAAGGGCACACCGATCACGTCGACCTACGTGCGCCAGGTGCTGGAGGACCGGCTGCACGAGGATGCCCGTGTGACCATCCTCGGCCACGTGCAACGCGGCGGCGCCCCCAGCGCGTACGACCGCTGGGCGTCCACCTGGCTGGGCTACGAAGCCGCGCTGGAGGTGCTGAACGCCGAGCCGGGCACCGCCGGGCCGGTGATCGGCTTCCGCGGCAACCGCGTCTCGCGGGTGCCCCTGGTCGAGGCCGTGGCCAAGACCCGACAGGTGCCGGACCTGATCGCCGCCGGCGAGTACCAGGCCGCCATGGAACTGCGCGGCGGCTCCTTCATCGAGGCAGGCCGAATCTTCGCCGAGATGGTCGAGCCGAGCCGGATCGACGCCCCGGAGGTGTCGAAGCGGGTCGCGATCATCCACGCCGGCGGCCTCGCCCCGGGCATGAACGCCGCGGCGCGCGACGCCGTCCGGATCGGGATCAGCCGCGGCTACACCATGCTGGGCGTGCAGGGCGGATTCCCCGGCCTGCGGGACGGCGACGTCACCGAACTGACCTGGGGCGAGGTCGAGGGCTGGCTCACCGACGGCGGCGCGAACCTCGGCCTGCGGCGCACGGTGCCGGGGGTCGAGGATCTGTACCGGATCAGCCGCGCGATCGAGGACCACCGGATCGACGCCCTGCTGATGATCGGCGGCTGGAACGGCTACCAGGCCGTGGAACTGATGCACCGTGAATCGGAACGGTTCCCCGCCTGCCGACTGCCGGTGGTGTGCGTCCCGGCGTCCATCGACAACAACCTGCCGGGCTCGGAGCTGGCGATCGGTGCAGACACCGCCCTCAACGTGGTCACCGAGGCGGTCGACCGGATCAAGATGTCCGGCAGCGCGGCGAAGCGTGCCTTCGTCGTGGAGACGATGGGCCGATACTGCGGTTACCTCGCCCTGATGGGCGCCCTGTCCGGGGGCGCGGAGCGGGTCTACCTGCACGAGGACGGGATCAGCCTGAACGCCCTGCAGGACGACCTCGAGTGGCTGCGAAACAGCTTCGCCTCCGGGCGGCGGCTGTTCCTCGCCATCCGCAACGAGAACGCCAACCCCCTCTACACCACCGACTTCCTCGCCCGGCTGCTCGAGCAGGAAGGGCAGGGGCTCTACGACGTCCGTCAGACGATCCTTGGCCACGTCCAGCAGGGCGGGTGCCCCACCCCGTTCGACCGGCTGCTCGCCGTCCGCCTGGTCTCCCGGGCGCTCGACCTGCTCTCGGCCGAGTTCGCCGCAGGCACCAGCGAGAGCCACTACCTGGGTCTGGTGAAGTCGAAGGTCACGGCATTCCCAGTGGCCCAGATGATGGCGGAGATGGACGTCCGGTACCGCCGGCCCAAGGAACAGTGGTGGCTGGAGCTCCAGGCGGTGCTCAGGGCTGTCGCGGACGCGGCAGTGTAGGAGAGGCCCGTCAGAAAGTCGCGGTATCGATGACGAAGCGGTAGCGGACGTCGGAGGCGACCACGCGGTCGTAGGCGTCGTTGATGTCCTCACCGCCGATCACCTCGACCTGGGCAGCGAGCCCGTGCTCCGCGCAGAAGTCGAGCATCTCCTGGGTCTCCGCGATCCCGCCGATCTGCGAGCCGGCGAGGATTCGTCGCTGGCCGACCAGGGCACCGAGGCTGAGCTGGACCGGGTGCTCGGGCAGGCCCACGTCCACCAGGGCCCCGCCCGTCCGCAGGCAACCGAGCAGGCCGTTCAGGTTCTGGTCTCCGGACACCGTGCTGACGATCAGGTCGAAGCTCTTGCGCAGGCTCTTCAGCGTCCCGGGCTCCGAAAGCGCGTAGTACTCCGTAGCACCGAACCGGCGGCCGTCCGTCTCCTTCGAGCGCGTCTGGCTGATCACAGCCACCTCGGCGCCCAACGCCGCGGCGATCTGGACACCCATGTGTCCGAGCCCACCCATGCCCACGATCGCCACCCGCTTGCCGGGGCCCGCACCCCACCGCTTGAGCGGAGAGTAGAGCGTGATGCCCGCACACATCAGGGGTGCAGCGTTCGCCAGTTCGATCGAAGAGGGGATCCGGCACAGGTAATCCTGCTCGACGGTGAAACACGTGGAGTAGCCGCCCGCGGTCGGCACGCCGTCCCTGCCGATCGCGTTGTAGGTCCAGATCGTCCCGCCCGGCCCTTCGCAGAACTGCTCGTCCCCTGCCCGGCACTGCTCGCACTCCCCACAGGAGTCGACGAAGCAACCCACCCCGACGCGGTCCCCGACGGCGAACCTGGTCACGTCGGCGCCGACCTCACGCACGACGCCGGCGATCTCGTGCCCCGGCACCAGCGGGTAGGTGGTCGGGCCCCACTCCCCGCGCGCCGTGTGAATGTCGGAGTGGCAGATGCCGGCGTACGCCACGTCGAACAGCACCTCGGTGGGGCCGGGCTCGCGGCGCTCGATGGTCGTGCGGGAGAAGCGGCCGGTCGGGCCGTCGATGGCATAGGCGCGTGCCTGGGGCATTGGGGATTCCTGTCCTGGTGAACGGTTTCGGAGCGCACAGCGTGCAAAACGAACCGGTCGCGTCCGCTCCCCTGAACGCGACCGGTCGCCCCTTGCGGGGTCTCGTCAGCGGGCGAGGATGGGTGCGCCGGGTCGGCGGACCGCTGAAGCTCTCTTGACGGACAACTCTGCCATTACCGCGGCGCCGACCACCAGAGGGAGTCCGCGAGCGACGTCAGGTCTTCACGAACCGTCCGCCGCTCACCACGGCACGACGATGGCCCAGCACGTCGCGCATGCCATCCATCGCCTTCCCGCCGTCGAATCCCGGCACGGGCAGCAGGTTGAACACCGCCAGGAAGAGGGAACTGGCCCCGGCGACCCACCAGATCGAGCTCTGCGCGACCGCGAGGTTGGTCAGGCCCGCCGGAAGCGACGAAACGGCGACGGCGAGCAGAGGGAGGGCGAAGACGAAATGGGCGAGCGGCCCGGCCATACTGCGCAGAACCCGGTCCCAACCACGAGGCTTGGGCTCGATCACCACTCCCATGCCCGCGCCGTTGAGCACAGCCTTGGTCCACTGGTGGCCGGCCGCCACCCCGGCGAGGACGTGCCCCAACTCGTGGAACATGGTGCCGAGAAGGACCAGGACGGTGACCGACGCTCCCCAGTTAAGGGACTGCAGGAACGAGACCGGGGCGCCCAACCGGACGGTGGCGACGACATTGAACAGCGCGTAGACGAGCACCAGCCCGATCATCGTGACGATGAACCCTGGCTTGACCTCGACGTCGAACTCGCGTTCGTTCCGATCGTCCACCGATCCCCCTCACCTCAGCGCCCCCCCGACGCGGTGTTGCCTGCACTCTACCCGGGATGTCCCCCTTTCGGGTGACCGTTCGGGGAGAGATTCGGGCAGGCAGCAAGGGCATGGCGGAGCGAGCGGGATGGGGAGGTAGGGACCGGGAGGGGACGCAGGAGCCACCGGGCCGGCGAGGACGACGGTGCCAGCAGCCGGGGGCTGTGAACGCCCGCCCCCCGACGCTAAAGGACGATGATCGCGCTGATCATGTTGTGGTCGGACGGGATCACGCCGTTGATCTGCAGCGTCGTGGGGTTGAAGTCGATCACGACCTTCCACTGCTTCACCCGCAGCGAGTTGGTCGCGAAGATCCAGTCAATACCGTTGCCGATCTTGTCCCGCCGGGTCTCGTAGGCGTACTGCGTCACGTCGCGCCGGAAGTCGTTGAACGAGTTGATCCAGCCGTTCACGACGCTCTCCGCCCGGATCCCCTTCGGCGGGTTCACCGTGTACTCCTGGTTCATCACGTCCCCGAAGCCGGCCGCCTTCATCGCCGGCAGGAGTTGTGCGGTGTAACTGGTGAACTTCGAGGCGTTGAAGTCGCCGACCGAGACCACCGGCAGGTTGCCGGTGTTGAGCTGCGGGATCTTCTTCACCAACTCCCACCACTCGGCCTCCTTGGACGCCACCGTGTACGGGTCGAGGTGCGTGTCGGCGAAGAAGAACTCCTTGCCGTTGGAGAGCTGCCGGAACGTCGCCCAGACCAGGTACCGGGGCGTCTTGCCCGCCGTCTGCGCGTTGTAGACGTAGGCGCCGTGGGTCAGGAGCTTGACCGTGCTCGTGTTGTAGATGATCCGGGTGGCCGCGGAGGTCGTCTTGTCGAGGTCGGTGACCTGGTAGGTGCCGCCGGCGTCGTTCAGCGCGTCCCTCAACTGGGTGTATTGGGGGTAGGTGGTGCCCTGGTATGCCTCCTGCAGCCCCACCACGTCCGACTGCTCGCCGAGGATCTGCGCGACCACCCTTGGCATGCGCTTGGCCCACACCTCCTGGTCACCGGACGCCTTGGAATCGTTGTTCATCCCCGAGAGGTTGAACGTCCCGACATGCAGGTCGCTGGTCGGTCCCAGCGGAGTCACCGCCGCGGAAGTGACCGCCGCCGTGGCGTAGCCGGATCGCGTGGCCGTGACCGTCACCGTCACGCGGGCGCCGAGGTCTGCGTCCGTCACCGTGTAGGTCGAGCCGGTGGCGCCGGAGATGGCCGAACCGCTCCGCTTCCACTGGTAGGCCAGCTTGTCCGCGAGCGGCACCCACGTGCCCGGGTCGGCGGTGAGGGTGGAGCCGAGACTCGCCGTGCCGGTGATCGAGGGCGCAGGCTTCGAGGAGAAGCTGTGCTGGACGACCTTCGACGTCCGGGCAGAGGTGACCGAACGGGTGTAGTAGCCGGTGCCGCTCGCCCAGATCTTCACCTTCAGCTGGTAGCCCTTGACCGCCGCCGGCACGGTGTAGGTGGAATCGGTCGCACCGTAGAGCTTGTAGGTCTTGCCCGACGAGGACACCTTGTACCACTGGTAGCTGACCCGTTCCGGGCTCGGCTTCCAGGTACCGACCGTCGCGGTGAGCACCTGGTCTACGACCGGGGTCGTGTCGTCGATGGTCAGCGGGGGCTTCGTGAAGTAGCCGCGCGCGACCTTGTAGGTGGAGTAGGACGTCCGGGTCAGGGAGGTCAGGCCCTCGGCCTGGCCGGTGACGGAGACCTTGAGGCGGTGCCCGAGATCGGTGGGGAGCACGGTGTAGGTGGAGGCGTCCGCACCCTCGATCGCTACCGAGTCGAGGTACCACTGGTAGGAGAATGCCGCGCTCGACGGCGTCCAGGTTCCCCGGACGACGCTCAGCGTCTGCCCCACCCGCGGCGTCTTGTCCGAGATCTTGGGCCGGCTCCCCGATACGGCGCTGGCCGCAACAGCCTGCGGTGCACTCACGGCGCTCGCCGTGGTGGCACCGAGTACCAGCGCGAGCGTCCAGGCGAGCGCGAGTCCGAGCGAGCGGCCGCGGGAGCGGCGGACGAGGGGCGAGCGCATGGCAGGTCCTTGAACGGGTGAAGGGGCACCCGGATCCCTCGATCCTCGGGGGGGAATCGTACGGGGATGTTAACATTGCCCTGAGGGAATTCCCAGAGTCCTCTCAGGATTCACCGGGTGACTCTCAGGGCGCCGTCGAGATCCTCGCCGTTCGGGGCTCAGGGGAGAATGCTGCCGAGCCAGAACCCCAGCGCGGCGCCGGCGACACCGAGCACCAGCGTCCCGCCGGCGTGCGCCAGGAGGGTCCAGCGGCGGTCCGCCCTGGCGAGCCTGGCCGCCTCGACGCAGGCCGTGCTGAAGGTCGTGTACCCACCCATGAAGCCGGTGCCCAGCGCAGCCTTCAGCCCGGGATCACCGGCGTGGAAGGTCCACCAGCCGACGATGAGTCCGAGCAGGAACGACCCGGAGATGTTCACCAACACCGTGCCCAGGGGGATACCCCACTTGGCCACGCGGTGCCCGACCTCCGCGTCCACGACGAACCGGGCGACCGCACCGAGACCGCCGCACACGGCGACCAGCACCGGGATCACCGGATCGCCCCCTGCGCCCGCCGGCGGCGCCGGAGCACCCGTCGCACCACGCGGGCCCCGAGAAAGGCGACGACCAGGCCCAGGATCACGCTGCCGAGCGCGTAGCCGACTGCGATCAGCCACGCGTCCGCTCGGATCAGCCCGAACGTCTCGACCGCGAACGAGCTGTAGGTGGTGTAGCCGCCCAGGAAGCCCGTGCCCGCCCCCAGCCGGACGCCGCGGCGCCAGCCGCGGTCGGGCCCGGTCCCGGCGAGCACTTCCAGCAGGATGCCGAGGACCAGCGCGCCGCTCACGTTGAGCCAGAAGGTGGTCCATGGCCACTGTCCCGGAGCAGCGGGGAACGCGCCCTCGAGCGCGGCGCGCGTGGCAGTGCCTGCGGCGCCGCCGAGGAAGATCACCCCCAGCCAGGCAGGCCGCACCGGGATCCGGAGCATCCGCAGGCCGGGGATACTGTGGCCCGGGGCTTCTCCTACCACTTGGTCGGCGCCTTCCAGTCGATCACCGCGAGCGGAACGATCAGGACCGGACGGTGCTGGTGCCGGGTCAGCCGGACCGCGACCGAGCCGGCAAGGAACTCCCGCAGTCGTTCGGTGGAGGAGGGGTGCTTCGCCCCGACGATGATCGCCGAAGCGTCCACAGCGCGAGCCAGGTGGGTGAGCGCCCGGTCGGCCCGCCCGGCCAGGTAGCGGAACTCCCAGGGCCCCGTGTGGTCGGCCAGCGCCCGGGCGAGGAAGCCCCGGATCTCCCGCTCCCGCTCCTCCCACTCGTCGTCGGCACGGTCGGGATCGATGTCGGAGTGCCGGACAGTGCCGTCGGCGTACTCGGCGTCCACGATCCGCTCCGGGTCGGAGTAGCCGAAGTAGATCGGGACGCCACCGAGCGCGTCCGACCACGCGGCCGCGGTGAGCGCGACGAGTTCGGGCTGGCCGGGGATCACGCCCACCACGAGCGGGTGCCCCGGTACGGGCACCATCCGCTGCGGACTGGGCTGCGGTACTCGACCGAACGCCATGGCGACCTCCTCTGGCGGGGCGGACGGGCGCCCGGGCGACGAGCAGGAACCATCAGCCGGCCGGCGGTTCGGGACGAGCCCGGGCGGGATCCATCGCCTGCGGCTCACCCTAACCCGGATCCGGTGCGATACGGCCCCGCGCCGGCCGGCGACACGCTCCTCTCCCCCACGGCCATCCCCGATCGTGGCCCGGGACACCCCGGGCGGACCGCACCGGAATCGCGGGTCATGCGGTACCTTGCTGCCCAATCGCCGAAGGGGAGACATGACGGCAACGGACACTGCGCCGGCCGGCGCCGGTGATCTCGGCAGGCTCACACTGTGGGGTCTCGTCGTTGGTCTGGTCGCGGGCGCGGGCGCGTCCGCTTTCGTTGCGCTGCAACACCACCTCACCCACCTGGTCTGGCACACCCTCCCCGAGGCCGCCGGGCTGCCCGGAATCACCTGGTGGATGGCCGTCGGGCTACCGCTCCTCGGCGCGGTGCTGACCTGGGGCGCGATCCAGCTGCCGGGCCACGGCGGACACGGACCGATGGACGGATTCGGGCTCGACATCGGCCCGAAGGAGCTCGGCTCGGTCGTGCTGGCGGCGCTGGCCAGCCTCGTCTTCGGTGCCGTGCTGGGGCCGGAGGCCCCGCTGCTCGCGATCGGCACCGCGTCCGGACTGGCGCTGGTGCGCGCGCCGAACAGTCCCGCGCGCCAGGTGATGGCGCTGGTGGGCGCGATGGCGGCCGCGGGCGCGGTGCTGGGCAATCCGCTGGTGACCCTGATCCTGCTGCTGGAACTCGCCCTGGCCGCAGGTACCCAGGTCGCGCGTCCGGCCGTGCTCATCCCGGCGCTGGCCGGACTGGGCAGCGGCTACCTGCTGCAGACCGGGCTGGGGCCCTGGACCGGCCTCGGCTACGTGAAGCTGCAGATTCCGACCCTGTCGCCGTACCCCAACGTGCGGGTGGTCGACCTCCTGATCGGTGTCGTGCTCGCGGCAGCGGTGGCAGTGGTCGCGGTGTTCGCCCAAAGGCTCGCTGGACAGGTACTCAAGGCCGGCAGGAAGGCACAGCTTCCCGTGCTGCTGGCGGCCGCCGCGGTGACCGGCCTTGCCGCTGTGCTGGTGAGCCTGATCACCGGTCAGTCTCCCGAGCTCGTCCTGCTCGCCGGCCAGACCTCGATGGCCGACTACCTCGCGTTGTCCTCGCTGGGCGTGGCGGCCCTGGTCGGCCTGGGCAAGTTCGTCGGCTACGTCGCCTGCCTCGGTGGCGGCTTCAAGGGCGGTTTGATGTTCCCCGCCATCGCCCTCGGCACGATCCTCGCATCGATCGGCGCGATGGTGGTGGGACCGGAAGGGCTCCCGGCTCTCGCTGCCACGGCGATCGCAGCGGCGGGGGCCGCTTCGATGCGGCTGCCGTTCACCGGTGTGCTGCTCGCGACCATGCTCACGCTGGCAGCGGGGCCGGCCGTCACGGTCCCTGCGATCCTCGGCGCGGTGGTAGGGCTGCTGACCCGGCTCGTCGTCGATGCCCGTGTGCCTGCAGGGGAGGCGGGCGCACCGACGGCATGATGTCTGCGTGAGCGCAGACGTGCCCGCCGTGACCGGCGGACGAGGCCGGGTCTCCACGTCCGACGTGGACCGCATGATGTCGAAGCTGCTGGTGACCGAGGGATCGGATCGCCGCAACAAGCTGTCTGCCTTCTGGGTGCTGATCGTGCTGTCAACGATCATCGCGAGCGCGGGCGTGATGGCCGACTCGACCGCCACCGTGATCGGGGCGATGATCGTCGCACCACTGATGACTCCGATCCTCGGCACGGCACTCGCTGTGGTCCTGGCCGACCGGAGGCTGATCCTGAAGAACCTCGGCATGGTGCTCGGTGGGGCGGCGTCCGTGATCGTGATCGCCTACCTGATCGGCCTGACCTCGCACGCCCTGCTGGTCGCCGACACCAACGCCCAGATCGCAGCCAGGGTGAGCCCGCGGCTGATCGACCTGCTGGCCGCGCTCGCCACCGGCGTCGTCGGCGCGTTCGCCATGGTGCGCTCGGACATCTCCGACACCCTCCCCGGGGTCGCGATCGCGATCTCCCTTGTCCCGCCGCTGGCCGTCGTCGGCCTGACCCTTGAGTCCGGCGCGCCCCAGCAGGCACTGGGCGCGCTGCTGCTGTTCGGCACCAACGTCACCGCAATCATCGCCACCGGCACGATCATCTTCCTCGCCTACCGGGTGCGTCCGGCGGCGATCGCACTGCGCGTGAAGGTGGGCCAGCTTCGCCGCGGAGCGCTGGTCACCGCCCTCGGCTCGGTGCTGGTGCTGGCCATCCCGCTCGGCATCGGCAGCACCGTGGTCGCCCAGCAGGAGGTCGTGCTCTCCCGGGCCGCCCCGGCCGCGAGCGAGTGGGCGCAGTCGCAGGGCTGGCAGATCAGCGACATCAGCTTCCGGCAGGGCACCCTGCGGATCGTCGCGCTGGGCCCCCCACCAACCATCCAGGAGACCGGGCTGCGGGAGCGGCTGGACGAGGCCGGCCTGGCCGGCGTCGATGCGCGGATCACCCTGGTGCTGGGCGGCAGCAAGGACCTCCCGGCGAGGCCCTGAACGCGGTCAGGCTCAGTCGTCGCCGGGCTCGTCGTGGGGGGCCAGGCGCTGCGCGCGCGCCTTCAACCCGTCCTGGAAGAGCCCGACCAGCACTGCGACGAAGACCAGGTTGAAGCCGAGCTGCACCGCGACGACCAGGCGCCCCAGCTGGCCGGCGGCACTGATGTCGCCATAGCCGACCGTGGACATCGTGGTCAGGGAGAAGTACAGGGCGTCCAGCCGGGTCTTCAGCCCGACGAACTCGCCGGGGTGGTTCACCGCGAGGACGTAGTAGGCCAGTGCGAAGCCGACGAGGACCAGTTCGAGAGCAAGGATCAGGTGCACCGGCTGCAGCCGCCGCTCGGAGCGGCGGACCTCGCTCGCCACGACGTCGGCGACCGCCGCGACGCTGGCGACGGCGACGAGCATTCCGATCGCCTGGCCGAACGGAGCGCCACCGTTGCCGACCGGGACGATTGTGTAGAACAGGAGGACCGCCGCCGGCATGAGCAGGCGGTTCAGCCACGGACGCGAGCGCATGGCTCAGTCTGGCACGGGCTCGGTGCGGACGCGGGAGCCTTCCGGCCGTACCCGGATGGCACTCGCGTCCGGGCCGGGTTCGACGGGCTCGGAGTCCCCCCACAGGTACCTCGGTGACCCGCCTGTGACCCGGAGCACAGCGCCGGGGACGATCCGCAGCCGTTGCAGCCGTCCGAGCCGCTCGCCGTCGCTGTCGTCGACCCGGGCTACCCGGTAGCGTCCGGGCGCGGCGTCGACGAGCCGGATCGCACCGGCCTGGGGTGTCCAGCGTCCGTCTGCTGCGGGAATCGGATCGCCGTGCGGATCGGTCTCTGGACACCCGAGCAGGTCGTCGATGCGGGCGAGGAAACGCTCGGACGCCGCGTGCTCGAGTCGCTCGGCGTCGTCGTGCACCTCCTCCCAGCCGTAGCCCAGCACCTGGGCGAGGAAGGTTTCGATCAGGCGGTGGCGGCGCACCATGCCGAGGGCCAGCCGCTGGCCGAGCTCGGTCAGGACGACCGGCCGGTACGGCTCGTAGCTGATCAGATCCTGCGCCTCGAGCCGGCGCATAGTGCCGGAAACGTTGGCCTGGCTGGTGGCGAAGCGCTCGGCCAGCGCCTTCGTCGTGATCGGCGGCTCGCCCCACTCGACGGCGGACCAGATCACCTTCAGGTAGTCCTGGGCGATCGGGGTGAGGTCGTCGATCTCCATCAGCCCAGCCCCGTCACGCTGAGCACGACCAGCGCGAGGTTGAGCAGCACGATCAGCCCGACGACGACCCAGGCTGCGACCCGCAACGGGGTCGCGTTGGCGTGGCTCCCCATCAGGCTGCGATCGCTGCTCAGCCGCACCAGCGGGATCAGGGCGAACGGAATACCGAGGCTGAGCAGCACCTGGCTGAGCACGAGGGCCCAGGTGGGGTTCACGCCGAGCGCGAGGATGATCAACGCGGGGACGAGGGTGACCGCGCGACGCACGAGCATCGGGACCCGGACCCGGAGCAGGCCCGACATCACGGTCGCGCCGGCGTAGCACCCGACCGAGGTGGACGCCAGGCCTGAGGCCAGCAGCCCGATGCCGAACAGGACGCCGACGGTCGGGCCGAGGTCGCTGCTGATCGCGTCGTTGGCGCCCTGGATGGAGTCCGTGCCGCCGACGCCCTGCAGGTTCCCCGCGGCGAGGAGCAGCATGGCGATGTTCACCGCTCCCGCCACCACCATGGACGCGATCACGTCCCAGCGGGTCGCGCGCAACAGGCGGGGGAGATCGTCGCGCCGATGCCCGTGCCGGTCCCTGGCCAGCGCGGAATGGACGTAGATCGCGTGCGGCATCACCGTGGCGCCCAGCATGCTGGCAGCCAGCAACACCGACTGTCCGCCGTCGAACCGGGGCACCAGGCCCGCCGCGGCGTCCGTCCAGGAGACGTCGGAGACGAACAGCCCGGCCATGAAGCCGATCGTGATCACGAGCAGGAGCCCCATCACCACGTATTCGAAGGGACGCTGCCCGCGCCGGGTCTGGATCGACAGCACGACCATCGAGACCGCGCCGACGATCACACCGCCGATCACCAGCGGCACACCGAACAGGATCTGCAGCGCGATGGCGCCGCCGAGGACTTCTGCCAGATCGGTGGCAGCGGCGACGAGTTCGGCCTGCAGCCAGTAGAGGATGCGCGAACCCCCCCGCAGCCGCGCACCGAGGAGTTCGGGGAGGCTGGAGCCGGTGACCAGTCCGGTTTTCGCCGAGAGGTACTGCACGAGGACGGCCATGCCGTTGGCCATCACGAGCACCCAGACGAGCAGGTAGCCGTAGCGGGCGCCCGCGGTCAGGTTCGCCGCCACGTTGCCCGGGTCGACGTAGGCGATCGCAGCGACGAAGGCCGGCCCCCACAGCCAGGACCACCGGCGTCGACGCGGCAGGGCCGCCTCGACATCGGCGAGAGGGGTCGCCAGGGCACCATCCTTCACGAAAGTTAATCTAGCTGAACTTTCTGTGGGACCAGACGCGATCCCGGAGCGTGGCCTTGACAGTGACGTTACGTCACATGGTCGGCTGGGGTTGTGCGCGTCAAGGAGTTGGCCGACCTGGCCGAGACGACGGTCAGAACCGTCCGCTATTACCACCACGTGGGGCTGCTCCCCGTCCCGCCGGCCCGGGGCGGCGTGCGAGAGTACAGCCTCTACCATCTGGCCCGACTGCTGCGGATCCGGTGGCTGGCCGAGTCGGGGCTGCCGCTGGCGGCGATCAGCGACGTGGTCGCCGATCCCGGGGCGCCGGCGCCGCCCAACGCGGCGGACGAACTGCGTGAGGCCCTGGCCTCCGTGGACGCGCGGATCGCCCGGCTGCGCAGGCAGCGCGAACAACTCGCCGACCTGCTGGAGTCGGCCCGGCTCGGCCGGCGCCTGACCCCGCTACCGGAGCGGGTCGCGGCACTCTACGACCGGTTCGCCGCTCTGATGCCCAGCGAGCCGGCCCGTCACGCCCTGGAGGCCGAGCGTTCGATGATGGTCTTCCTCGCGGTGCACGGGCTGCTCCCGGCGAGCCTGGACGACCTCCTCGGCGAGCTCGAGACCGATGACGAGATCGACACGGTGGAGCTCTTCAGCGGTTTCGCCGCGCTCGCCACCCTGTCCGGATCCGACGCAGAGGCCACCCTCGTTCGGCTGCTGGCCATCACCGCGTCGATGATCGACCGGCACGCCGGGGCGATCGCGCGAATGGTCGCCGACCTGCCGCAGGGACTCGCCGGAGCCGCCCTGTGGAGCCTGGTCCGGCGACTGACCCGGGTCGCCTACCCCGCCCCGTCCCAGCAGCGCTACCTCGACCTCGTGGCCGACCAGCTGCTCTCCGATCGCCGGATCTTCGCCGACCCCGTACTCGCACCAGTGGAAGGACTCCAGTGAGCCACCATCCCCTTCATGCCGTCGCGGACGATCGCTCCCCGGACGACCCGCTGATCCACCTGGACGCGGTCGCCAAGCAGTACGGCTCGGGCGACGCGAGGGTGGACGCCCTGCGCGGTGTCGATCTGAGCGTGCCGGCCGGCCAGTTCGTGGTGGTGCTCGGACCGTCCGGCTCGGGCAAGACCACGCTGATGAACCTGGTCGGCGGAGTGGAATCCCCCACAGCGGGCACCATCACCGTGGCCGGCCATGACCTTGCGAGCGCGGACGACAAGGCCCTGACCGAGTATCGGCGCACCCAACTGGGCTTCGTGTTCCAGTTCTTCAACCTGATTCCCACGTTGACCGCGCTCGAGAACGTCGCCCTCGTCGCGGAGCTGGTCGGCGCACCCCGGACCCGCGCCCGTGACGTCCTGGCAGAGGTCGGGCTGCGTGACCGCGCGGACCACTTCCCCGCCGCGATGTCCGGCGGGGAGCAGCAACGGGTAGCGATCGCACGGGCGCTGGTGAAGGAACCCGCGGTGCTGCTCGCCGACGAGCCCACCGGTTCCCTCGACCTCGACACCGGGCGCCAGGTGCTGTCCGCGCTGCACCGCGCCTGCCACGAAGGCGGCCGAACCGTCCTGCTGGTCACCCACAACTCTGCGATCGCCGCGACCGCCGACCGGGTCCTGCACCTCGGCTCGGGACGGCTCGAGGACGACCAGCTGAATCCCCGGCCGGTTCCGCCGGAGGAGGTGGCCTGGTGAGCATCCTGGGTCGCACGCTGTGGCGTGATGCCCGGGCCCACGCCGGCCAGTTCATCGCGCTCACCGTGACGGTCGCCCTCGGGGTGGCGCTCTTCGGAGCCTCCTATGACGCCTTCGGGTCGCTCACTGCGTCCTACCGCGGCCTGTACGACCGGCTCGCGATGGCGGACCTGATCGCCACCGGCGGTCCGGCCGGCCAGATCGCGGACGAGGGGCGCCGCCTGGATGGGGTCGCCGCAGCCAGCGCCCGCACGGTCGGCGAGACCGCGATGAAGGTCGGCGACCACCGCCAGTACGCCCGGATCGTCGGCCTGCCCGCGGACGGCAATCCTGCCGTGGACAAGGTGATGGTCCTCAGCGGCAGCGGCCTCGACCCGACCCGTTCCGACCAGGCGCTCGTCGAACAGCACCTCGCCGGGGCCCTCGGCCTCGAGCCGGGCGCGACGGTGGACGTCGCGACACCGACCGGCTGGACCAGCCTGCACGTCGCCGGAATCGTCGCCTCTCCTGAGTACCTGTGGCCGGCGCGCAGCCGGCAGGAGCCGATCGTCCCGTTCGACCAGTGGGGCGTCCTGTTCGCCACACAGAAGGTGGTCGAAGAGCTTCCACCCGGCCAGGTCGAGCAGCAGGCCCTGTTCGTGCACACGGACGACGCCCCCGCCGACACCGACGCCCGCCTGCGGGAGCTCGCGCTCCGCCTCGGCGCGTCCTCGACCCAGACCCTGGCCGAGCAGCCGTCCGAGGCAACCCTGAACGAGGACATCACCGGGTTCGGAGAGATGTCGGTGGCCTTCCCTGTCCTGTTCCTGCTGGCTGCGGGGCTGGGGGTCTCGGTACTGCTGAGCCGACTGATCGCGCAGCAGCGCAGCCAGATCGGCGTCCTCCGCGCCACCGGTTTCGCCCGGTCGCGGATCCGGCGGCACTACCTCTCCTTCGGGCTCGCCGTCGGCATCGCGGGGTCGGTGCCGGGCGCCGTCGTCGGCGCCCTGGCCGCGGCCAGCATCACCAGGCTGTACACCGCAGCGATCTCCGTGCCGGTGACCGTGATCGAGGTCCGCCCGCTGACGGTGGCGATCGGAGTACTGATGGGCCCGATCGCCGGTGGGATCGCCGCGTACCTGCCCTCTGCCCGGGCGGCCCGGATCGAGCCGGCCGAGGCGATGCGGGGCAACGTCCCTGCCGGAGGCGGACGGCTCAGCTGGGTGGAGCGGCTGGTTCCGCCGCTGCGGCGACTCCCCGTCCGCTGGCTGGCAGCCCTGCGTGACCTGGGCCGCAACCCGCGCCGGTCGATCTCGACCGTCATCGGGGTCGCCCTTGCCGCGATGCTGGTACTGGTCTCGTGGGGGATGATCGACACGGTCCAGATCCTGCTCGGGCAGCAGTTCCTCACCGTGCAGCACCAGGACGCGACCGTGCAGCTGATGCAGCCTCGCCCGGTCGATCAACTGGGCCGGCTCGACGTCGAGGGGGTGAGCGCCATCGAACCCGAGGTCTCCACCTCTGTGACCCTCATCCACGCCGGGCACCGCTACGCGACCACCGTGACCGGCCTGAGGCCCGACACGACCATGCACACCTTCGCCAGCTCCGACGGAGCCGCCCTGACCCTGCCCGCCAGCGGCGGCATCCTGCTGGCCACGCCGCTGCGGCCCATCCTCGATGTGGCCGTCGGCGACACGATCGAGGCGGACGCCGGCAGCGGGCACACCGCGCGGTTGAGGGTGGCGGGCTTCACAGAGGAACCGCTGGGAGCCTTCGGCTACGCGTCCCTTGCGACCGTGTCCGCGCTCACCGGTCAGAGCGGCTCCGCGATGACGGTGAGTACCGCCCTGGTGCGTTTCGAGCCGGGAGCGGATCGTGCAGCCGTGATCACGCGACTCACGGACGTGGAAGGCGTGGCGGTCGCCCTGGACGCCAGGGAGCTCTACGACCTCGCCCAGAAGTTCATGGGCCTGTTCTACGTCTTCGCCGGCGTGATGCTGGCCCTGGGCGCGGTGATGGCGTTCGCGCTGATCTTCGTCACGATGACGAGCAATGTCTCCGAGCGGGCGGTGGAGTTGGCGTCCCTGCGCACGCTCGGGATGTCACGGCAGAGGGTGTCCCGGCTGGTCACGGTCGAGAACCTGATCCTGATCATGGTCGGGCTGGTCCCGGGTCTGGCCCTGGGCTACGCCACTGCGGCGGCCTTCATGTCGACGTTCTCCTCCGACCTGTTCCAGTTCGACCTGCGGGTCAGGCCGACCACCTTCGTGATCACTGCCGCCGCGATCCTTGCCGTCGGGTTGGTCAGCCAGGTGCCGGCCCTGCGCGGCATCGGACGCATCGACCTGGGCGTTGCGACCAGGCAGCGCGCCAGCTGAGGGCGGGTCAGCCGGCCATCCAGCGCAGCTCGCGGGCGTAGGTCGCGCCGTTGGGGTGCGCACGGACGGCCTCAAGGAACGTCAACTGCTCCCCGGCGACCACGCGCCGGGCGGCCTGGGCCGGGGACCACTCCGCCGCAACCATGGCGGCGGCGATGTGGGGCTCGTCCACCCCGACGCCAGCGTGCAGCCAGGCGACCATCTCGTCCGGGCCGAAGCCGTGGCCGGCCCAGCCGGCGGCCAGTTCGTCCGCCCTGCGAACCCCCAGCCGCCGGAGCGCCTGTTCGATCTGCTCGATATCTGCCACGGCCCTGCTCCCCGCCTCGCGTCAACGTACGGGGTCCAGCTTCGACCTTCGCGAAGGCACGTCCGGGCATGTCGTCACCGCGTGTCCCGAAGCGGGCCGGTGCCACCGCTACCGACCGACGGCCCCGAGCAGTTCCCGGATTCGGCCACGGCGGCCAGGTCGCGGAACTAGGATCAGCGCCGGTACGGGTCGGGGGGACCCGTCCAAGAGCCGGGGGGCAACCGTGAATACTGAGCGCTGGCGTCGGATCAGGAACTTCGGGAGGACTGCGCTGGCCTGGGCCATCGGGCTCTCGCTGCTGGTCATCTTCCCGGGAGCGGCACCGGCGAGCGCAGACTCCAACGTGGTGCCGGATGCGAGCTTCCGCAAGTGCCTCAACGACGCGATGTACGGCAGCGCAGGCACCTGGGCGATCACCAAGCAGGAACTCAACGACTTCGCCGGTGTGGACGTGTACTCGGACGCGGGCTACCTCGGCGTGGATTGTTGGGAGTGGGCCGAATCCATCCGCTCGATCGAGGGCGCGCAGTACCTGACCAGGATCGCCGCGTTCGAACTCGGGGGCAGCCGGGTCACAGACTTCTCCCCGCTGGCCGGGCTGGCCGCACTGCGCGAGCTTGGACTGTGGGGCACCAAGGTCAGGCTCTCCACATTGTCCGGCCTCACCGGACTGCGCCGCCTCTACCTTTCCGGAGTCGGCGCCTCGGACGTCTCTGCGCTGTCGACGCTGACCAATCTGACCAGGCTCGACCTGCAGTCGAATTCGATCACGGAGCTGCGCCCGCTGCGCAGCCTCACCAGGCTGACCGAGCTCTGGCTCGGCAATGAGTACCGCTGCCCCGGCTACGAGGGCGACTGCTATGGAGCCCGCGGCCAGCACCGGTGGACCTGGGTCGGGCACAACGCGTTCACGGACCTCGCGCCACTCACCTCGCTGACCAACCTCCAGCGCCTCGACCTCACCCACACGAACCTGTCCGGCGTCTCCGCACTCGCCGGACTGACCAGCCTCACCAGCCTCGGCCTCGGTTCCAACCAGATCAGGGACATCTCGCCGCTGGCCAACCTGGTGAATCTCGAGAGCCTCTACCTGAACGGCAACCGGATCACGAGTGTCTCCGCGCTTTCCCGGCTGACCAATCTCTACGAGGTCAACCTCAGCGTGAACCGACTGGCCAACCTGTCCGCCCTGCCGCGACTCGAGGGGTGGGACGCCGGCGGCTGCGACCACCTCGACCAGGCACCCGACTGGGGCTGCGCCGAGACCGCCATCGCACAGACCGCGGACGTACTGGTCGCGGCTCCGGGAACCTACGCCTCCCCCGTTGTCGGGCGAAGCGGGCTCACCGGGACGATCCAGGTGACCTCCTCGTCACGGTCCGCGGTCGTCAACTCCTCCGCCCGGACCGTGACCTACGCGAAGGCCGGCAACGCCACCCTCAGGTTCACCGACGAGACCTGGAACACCGGCCCGACCTTCACCGGCACGGTGAGCGTGCACGTGCTGCCGACCGTGCTGAACATCTCCGGAACGGCGAAGTTTGGCCGGACGCTGACCGTCCCCGGTGTTCCTGCCAGCCTGACCGGCGCATGCCAGTGGATGCGCAACGGCACCGCCATCACCGGTGCGACGGCCTGCTCCTACACCGTCGCCGTCGCGGACATCGGCGCAAGCATCACCGCGCGGCTCACCGTCGCCAACGGATCGAGCACGGCGTACCGGACAACCACCGCAGTGGTCCCCGTCCCCGCGGACTACTCGAAGGTGGGCAGGCCCTCGCTGTCCGGCACCGTCCGGGTCGGCGCGACCGTGACCGCGAAGCCGGGCACGTGGTCTCCCAAGCCTGACTCCTTCAGCTACGCCTGGTACCGCGACGGGGTGGCGATCAACGGAGCCACTGCGAGCACCTACACCCCGGTCGCTGCCGATCTGGCCACGAAGCTCACGGTTGCCGTGACCGGGACCAGGAGCGGCTACACCACGCGCACCCGCACGTCGAAGGCCGCCACCGTGCGTCCGGGCGTGCTCACGCCGGCGAAGATCACCATCTCCGGAACGCCCCAGTTCGGCACCGCGCTGACCGCGAACCACGGCACCTGGGCGCCGGCGGGGGTGGGGTTCGGCTACGAGTGGCTCCGGGGGCGGACGGTGATCGCCAACGCCATCGGCAGCGTCTACACCCCGGTCGCCGCGGACATCGGCCACCGGCTCACCGTGCGCGTCACCGGGCTGAAGCCCGGCTACACCAGCCTGACCAGGTCGGCGACGACGGCGACCGTGCAGCCGCTCCCGCTGACCGTGCCGGCCCGTCCGGCGATCACCGGTACCCCGCAGCCGGGCAACGCCGTCACCGTGTCCACGAGTGGCTGGGGCCCCTCGCCGGTGGCGGTCGCCTGCCAGTGGTACCGGGGCGGGAGGGTCATCGCGGGCGCCACCGCCTGCAGCTACACCCTCAGCGCGCTCGACACGAAAGCGGTCACCGTGCGGGTCACCGGGTCGAAGGAGGGCTACCGGACGACGGTCCTCGCCTCGGCGAGCACGGTGCGGCTGGGCTCGGTGACCTCCGGCACGGTGACGGTCTCCGGCACGGCGAAGGTCGGCTCGACGCTCGGCACCGCCACCGCAGGCTGGGGGCCGGCCCCGGTGGCCTACGGCTACCAGTGGCTGCGCGACGGCGTGGCCATCACCTCGGCGACCGGCAGCAGCTACGCCCTGACCGGCTCCGACCGCGGGAAGCGGATCTCGGTCAGGGTGACCGGGACGAAGTCGGGCTACACCTCCGTCACCGTCACGTCGGCGAGGACGGCCAGGATCGCGGCCTGACCACGCACTCGTGACCGGGGCCTGCGGCCCGCCCTACGCTGAGGTGTGAGCACTCCTCCCCACCCTGCGGGCGACACCATCCGGTTCGAGATCACCGGTGGCCTGGCCCACATCACGCTGAACCGACCCGACTCGCTCAACGCCGTCGACGCCGAGATGGCCGCGCGCTGGCGGGAGGTGGCGCTCGCCGCGGTAGCGGACCCCCAGGTCGGAGCCGTCCTGCTGGACGCGGAAGGTACGGCATTCTGCGCGGGCGGCGACGTGGTGCACATGGCGCGTTCCGGCGAGGGCGGCGCGGCCTTGACCCGACTGGCGGAGGTCATCAACGAGGGCAGCCGGGCGCTGCTGGATTCGGCGAAGCCGGTGGTGGCGGCCGTCCAGGGAGTGGTGGCCGGCGGCGGCCTGGGACTGATGCTGACCGCCGACTACGTGGTCGCGAGCAGCGGGGCACGGTTCGTCTCGAAGTACGCCGCCATCGGGCTCACCCCCGACCTGGGTGCGTCCGTCCTGCTCCCCCGCGCGATCGGCGAGACCCGGGCGCTGCAGCTGCTGCTGTCCGACCTGACCCTCGACGCCGCCACCGCGCGCGAGTGGGGGCTCGTCGCAGAGGTCGTCGCGCCGGAAGCGCTGGCCGCGCGGGCCGAAGGGCTCGCACGGGCCTGGCTGGCGGGAGCCACCGACGCCTACGGCCAGGCCAAGCGCCTCGCCCGCGCCGCCGCATCCCGTCCGTTCGCCGCGAGCCTCACCGACGAGGCCACCACCATCGGCCGGGCGTTCGACTCCGCCGACGCACGGTCCCGAGTCGCCGCATTCGTCGCGGCCCGGAGGCACTGAGATGTCCACCCTGGCCGGCCGGACCCTGTTGGTCTCCGGCGGCAGCCGCGGGATCGGGCTCGCGATCGCGGTGCGCGCGGCCCGGGACGGCGCGAACGTTGCGCTGCTCGCCAAGACCGACACCCCGCACCCGAAACTCGAGGGCACCGTGCACACCGCCGCCGCAGAGATCGAGGCCGCGGGTGGGCATGCCCTGCCGATCGTAGGCGACGTCCGCTCCGACGCCGACATCGCGCGGGCCGTGGCGGCGGCGGCCGACGCGTTCGGCGGGATCGACATCGTGGTGAACAACGCGTCCGTGATCGACCTGTCCGGCACGCTCGACCTCACCGAGAAGCGCTACGACCTGATGCAGGACGTCAACGTGCGCGGAACCTTCATGCTGTCGCGGGCCGCGCTGCCCTGGCTGCGCGAGGCCCCGAACCCGCACATCCTCTCCCTCTCACCGCCGCTCAACCTCGCCCCGCGGTGGCTCGGCGCGTTCCCGGGCTACATGCTCGCCAAGTACGGGATGACCCTGGCCACCCTCGGCCTCGCCGCGGAGTTCGCCCGGGACGGGGTTGCGGCCAACACCTTGTGGCCACGCACGACGATCGCGACCGCCGCGGTCCGTTTCGCCCTCGGCGGCGAGCAGATGGTGCGCGCCAGCCGGACGCCGGAGCTGTACGCCGATGCCGCCCACCTCGTGCTCTGCCGTGCCAGCCGGGAGCGCACCGGTCAGTCCCTGATCGTCGAGGACGTGCTCCGCGCCGCCGGGCTCAGCGACTTCTCCGGCTACGCCGCCGTGCCCGGGACGCCGGATGCGGACCTGCAGCCCGACATCTTCCTCGACTGAGGGACGGACCGGGACGCGGACGATTCCGATCAGCCCGGCGGCTGACCCACCGATCCTGACGTAGGTCTGCGGAGGTGGACGGTCCCGCGGGTGCCGTCATTGCCGACCGGGAACCCGACTCGCGGCCTGCCGTCGACCCTCCTGTGGCCGGTCACCGCACCGGACGTGGCGGTGGAACCCCTCGCGGCGAAGGGGTCTTGACAGACTTATTTCGAACTATAAACTAAAGATCGAACGAAGGGGTTCCATGGCGAAGAAGGCATCGGTACGCGACGTGCGGCGAAGCAACCGCGCGCTGCTGTTGCGTCGGCTGCTGCTGGCTGGAGAGACCTCGCGCAGCGACCTCGGGGCCGACACCGGGCTGTCTCCCGCGACCGTCACCAGCGTGATCAGCGAGCTGATCGAAGAGGGCACCGTCACGGAGACCGGCTTCCTCGATTCCGCCGGCGGACGGCGTCGCGTCCTGCTGCACGTGGACCCGGGCAGCGCGTTCGTCCTCGGGGCGGACGTCAGCGAGACCCAGGTCACCACGGCCGTCTTCGGGCTTACGTTGAACCGGCTCGCGCAGCGCGCGACCCCGTTCCCCGGGCGCCGGATCGACCCCGCCCGCGTCGGCGAGATCCTCACCACCCATGTCGCGGAGCTGCTGGCGCAGACCGGCATCGACACGTCCCGCGTGATCGGGCTGGGGCTCGGTGTCCCGGGCGTGGTCGAGCATCCTGCCAGCCCCGACGCCGTCGTCCACGCGGACGTGATCGGCTGGGACACGGCGACCTTCACCTGGCTGGAGCGGACCCTCGGGCTCCCGGTGCTCGTCGACAACGGGGCGAAGACGACCACCCAGGCAGAGGCCTGGTATGGCTCCGCCACCGGCGTCGAGCACGCCATCGTCGCCCTGATCGGCGATGGCGCCGGCGCCGGCATCATCACCAATGGACGTCTCTACCGCGGTGCCAGCAGCGGCGCGGGCGAGTGGGGCCATACCAAGATCAGCCTCGACGGCCCCGCCTGCCGCTGCGGCTCCGCCGGGTGCGTCGAGGCGATCGTCGGCGCTTCGGCCGTCCTGCGTGACTGGCGCGGACGAGACGAGTACTCCGGTCGCGAGCCGGAAGGCGTGGACGCGCTGCTGGCCGCCCACCGCGCCGGCGACCCCGCAGCACAGCGGGCGATCGCCTCTGCGATCGAGCACTTCGGGCTGGCCCTCGCCAACCTGGTGAACCTCTACAACCCGGAGAAGATCATCGTCGGCGGCTGGTTCGGCGACCTGATCGTCCGGGACCATCCGCAGGAGCTGAGCGCAGCAGTGCGCCGCTTCTCCCTCAAGCAGCCCGGCGAACAGGCCGTGGTGGAGCGATCACGACTGGGACTGGACGCCCTCGCCCTCGGCGCGGCGACCCTCCCCGTCGACCACTTCATCGAGTCCGGGTTGGTACCCGACCACCGCTTGATCTCAAGCCGATCCAGAGAGGAGTCGCACCTCGCGACCCGGGCCAGCTCTGCGCCCACCGCAACCGACGGCGCCTAACCGCCGTCCCGCACCACACCACATCACTCAACGAGGAGAACCATGATCCATCGTCCTCATGCCCGGCCTGTCATGACGGGCGCGGCAGCTGCGGGCCTTTCGCTCGTGCTGCTCGCGGGCTGCTCCACAAGTGGCACTGCTCCCAGTGCCTCTCCCGCCACCAGCGGCTCCGCGCCGTCCGGCCAGATCCGCGTCCTCGCCGTCGAGGGCCCGGAGACCGACTCCCTCGCCACCGAGTCCGCTGCCTTCACCACCAAGACCGGCATCACGGTCAAGGTGGACAAGGTCGCCCGCGACGTCTGGGGGCAGCGCAAGGTCGCGGAACTCGCCCAGGACGCCGGCACCTACGACGTCGTCTTCCTCGGCGGCGGCGATGACGCCGAATGGATGCTGACCCACGCCCACGCCCGCGACCTGACGCCCTACCTCGGCAAGGACGTCGTCGACAACGTGGTGAACCACGAGCTGTTCACCACGAAGTCCGGAGCGTTCGTCGGCGCACCGCAGTACTACAACTTCCCGGTCAGTCTCTACCGTGCCGACCTGTTCTCCGACCCCAAGGAGCAGGCGGCCTTCAAGGCGAAGTACGGGCGCGACCTCGCCGCACCCACCACTTTCGACGAACTCGTCGACATCGCGACCTTCTTCAACCGTCCCGACAAGGGGCTCTACGGCACCTGCATCGGCGGGGTGGACTGGTCGATCTTCCTCGACAACACCTACTTCACCTACGGGCAGGACTCCAACTACGGCGACCTGACCACCGGCGAGCTCACCCTGAACACCCCGCAGCAGGTCAAGTCGCTGGAGTACATCAAGACGCTGACCTCACCGAGCGCGCCCGGCTGGGAGTCGCTGAGCTTCTTCGACTGCGACAACCAGATGAAGGCGGGCTCGGTTGCCATCTACCAGAACTGGCTCTACGCCTGGCGGACGCTGGGCGCAGACATGGGTGATCGCCTCGCGATGGCTCCGCCGGCCGGGGTGAAGACGCACCTCGGTTCGATGCTCGCCACCATCCCGGAGAAGGCTCCCAATCCGGACGCGGCCGGTGCCTTCATCGCCTGGATGCTCAGCGACAGCTTCCAGCTCCCAGAAGCCCAGCAGACCGGGAACCTGCCGGTCCTGAAGTCCCAGCAGGACTCGGCCGACTTCGCTGCGGCGCTGCCGGAACTGCCGATGCTCAAGTCGGTCGCAAACCGGCTGACCTACAACCACACGACCTGGGCCGGAGAGCTCAGTTCAGGGGTCTCCGAGGCGATCGCCAAGGTGAACTCGGGCAAGCTGACCGCGACCGAGGCCGCCGCGTGGCTGCAGAACGAGAAGTTCGCCGGACGCAAGGCGATCGAGTGACTGTGCCCGCCAGCACCCTCGACGGGGAGGCGCACACCGCCTCCCCGTCCCGGGGCACGCCCGCTCGCCCGAGGGACGCGCACCGCGCGTCCCGCCGCAACCGGATCGGACTCGCGTTCACACTGCCCGCGCTGGTCGTGGTGGGCGCGATCCTGGCCTATCCCCTGCTCTACCTTCTCTACCTGTCCTTCAGCACCTACCGGCCGCTGGCCTCATCCGAAGTGAGCTGGGCGGGGCTGGACAACTACGTCCGCCTGTTCACCGACTCCACCGTCGCGAATTCCCTTGCCGTGACCCTGCAGTTCACCGTCGCGTCCGTCCTGGTCGAGATCGTCATCGGGACCATCTGCGCGATCCTGCTCGCCAACGTCATGCTCGGGGCCCGCGGACGGGGCTCCCGGCTCGCAGCCAGGATCCTCGGTTCGGCCTACATCATCCCCTTCGCCGTGCCGGCGGTCGCCGGCGCCTATGCATGGCGGATGGTTCTCGATGCCCAGTTCGGCGCGGTCAACGCTGCGCTCGGTACCCATACGCCGTGGCTGGTCAGCTACCCGATGCTCTCGATCGTGGTCATCGACTCCTGGAAGATGATGCCGTTCGTCCTGTTCGTGATGCTCGCCGCCGTGATGTCGATCGAGCCCTCCCAGTACGAGGCCGCAGAGCTCGACGGAGCCGGGCCGGTCCGCCAGCTCCTCTCGATCACGATCCCCTCGGTGCTCCCCGTGATGGTCATCACGGCGGCCTTCCGCGCCGTCGACGCGTTCACCAAGGTCTTCGACACGGTCTTCGCCACCACCGGCGGCGGCCCGGGGGAGGCCACCAGGGTCTTCCCGCTGCTGATCTGGCGGACGGCCTTCACGCACCTCGACTTCGGCAGCGCCGCCGCGCAGGCAATCGCGGCGTTGATCATCTCGCTCGTCTTCGGTGGCGCGCTGCTGTTCACCCAGCGGAGGAATGCCTCATGACCATGTCCTACGCGGCGAGGAAGCGGCTCGGCGTGAGCGCATCGGCGCTCGTCCTCACGGTCATCGCCGTGGTGATGCTGCTGCCCATGCTGTGGATGGCCTTCACCTCGATCAAGCCCGACTCGGCCATCTTCAGCAAGACCCCCCTCCAGTGGCCGGCGGACCTCACCGGCGACCACTACGCGAACCTGTTCACGCAGTTCCACTTCGGGACCTCCTTCGTGAACTCGACGGTGATCGCCATCGTCACGGTCGCGGTCAGCGTCGTCGTCGGCGGACTCGCGTCCTACGGCTTCGCGCGCTACCCGTGGCGCGGCAGCGGAGTGGCGCTGGCGCTGCTGATGGTGGCGCGGATGGTCACGCCCGCCGCGCTGGTCGTCCCCCTCTACGTGATCATGCAGACCCTCGGGCTGCTGAACTCTGTGACCGGAGTGATCGTCGGCGTCACGGTGCTGAACCTTCCGTTCGTGATCTGGATCCTCAAGCCGTTCTTCGAGACCGTCCCCCGCGAGATCGAGGAAGCGGCGGAACTCGACGGGCTGTCGCCGCTCACGGTGTTCTTCCGCATCGTGCTGCCACTGGCGCGTCCAGGGATCATGACCGCAGTGCTGTACAGCTTCCTCGCCGGGTGGACGGACCTGCTGTTCCCGATGACCTTCATCACCGACGACGAGGTGATGCCGCTGACCTCGAGCCTGCTGCAGATGCAGACCGGCTACAAGATCTACTGGGGCGAACTCATGGCCGGCGGCATCGTCCTCACCCTTCCCGCCGTCATCCTCTGCTTCGCGCTGCAGCGCTACCTGCTGCGCGGGCTCCGCACCGGCTACTAGCCGCCATCCCGCACCAGGAGAACCAACCATGACAGCTCTCGACGCCGTCCGCTGGGGCAGCGCGACTGCCGCGTACCAGATCGAGGGGTCCGTCCACACGGACGGACGCCGTTCGAGCATCTGGGACACCTTCGCCCACCGACCCGGCGCAATCGTGCGCGGCGACACCGGCGAGGTCGCGGCCGACATCTACCGCAACCCCCAGGCGTTGCTGGACGCCGTCAGCTGGCTCGGACTGGAGACCTACCGGCTGTCCATCTCGTGGTGCCGAATCATCACCGGTCCGGACGGGGAGACGAACCCGGCCGGGGTCCAGTACTACCGGCGCCTCCTGCAGAGCCTGCTGGCCCGCGGCATCCGGCCCGTCGTGACCCTGTACCACTGGGACCTGCCGCAGTGGCTCCAGGACGCGGGCGGTTGGACGCAGCTGGCCACGGCGGAGGCCTTCGACCACTTCGCCGCGACAGCCGTCCGGGAGTTCGGGGATCTGGTCGAGGACTGGATCACCGTGAACGAGCCGTTCTGTGCGGCCTTCCACGGCCACCTCTCCGGCCTGCATGCGCCCGGGATCCGCGACGAGCCGACGGCCGTGCGGGCGGTCTACGTCCTGCTGCACGCGCACGGCCTTGCGCTTCGCACGCTTCGAGCCGCGGCACCGTCCGCGCGCGTGGGGCTCGCGATCAACCTCTCCGACCTGGAGCCGGCCAGCACGTCCGCAGCAGACGATGCGGCGACCCGGCGCGCCGACCTCGTCGAGAACCGGCTGTTCCTCGACGCAATCCTGAGCGGTCAGGTTCCGGCCGACGCGGCCGGCTATTTCGGCGCCGACGTGCTCTCGGCCGCCCTCGCCGGCATCGATCTGCGCGCTGCCGCCGCGCCGGTGGATTTCCTCGGCGTCAACTACTACGAACACAACGTCGTCCGCGCGTCGGAGCCGGGCAACGACCTCGTCGTGCGCGGCATCGAGAAGCTCCCGGTCGGCGAGCCCCGCAGCGGCAACGGGGTCGCCGTCCGGCCCGACGGGTTCACCCGCGTGCTGCTCCGGGTTGCTGCCCTGGCGCCCGAGCTCCCAATCTGGGTGACCGAGAACGGCATCGGCCTGTGGGACTACCTCGGCCCGGACGGCACCTGCAACGACGTCGAACGGGTCAGTTTCCTCGACGCGTACCTGACGGCACTCGAGGAGGCCATCACTCTCGGTGCCCGGGTCGAGGCGTACTACCACTGGTCCCTGATGGACACCTTCGAGTGGTCCTACGGCTACCAGTTGCGCTACGGGCTGTTCTACGTCGACTTCCCGACCGGCCGCCTCATCCCCAAGGCCGGCGCCGAGCGCTACCGCCACCTGATCGGGTCGGCGAAGGCCCGCCGCCCCGCGACCGGGGTCGCCGCGTCGGCCTGAGCCCCCTGGGCCGCAGGGGATGCGCCGAACGGCCTCGGCGCGTCCCCTGCCCGGGAGGCGGTCTCAAGGGGTCGTGCGGATGGCCGCGCCACCTGGTCCGGCCAGGGCGATCGCCGTCGTATCTCCTCAGCGACGCTCACCGCACCTCCCGCTGCGGCTCCAGGCCCTGCACTCGCAGGTTCGTTCACGCCCGGCACGCGGCTCCGCCGAAGCAACCTGGTGCAACCATGTCCGAAGCCGAGCGGCCGCCGAAGGCCGAGCTCACGGCCCGCAAGTGCGACGAGCGACCCCCGTGGATAGCCTTCGCGAGTGAGGCTTCGTGCGATCGTCACGCCCGATGCGTCCCGGGCTGCGGACGCGGGGCTGGTCGACGGCTTCGGGCGGGTCGGGACCGACCTGCGGGTCAGTCTCACCGACCGCTGCTCGCTGCGCTGCACGTACTGCATGCCGCCCGAGGGACTGCCCTGTCTGCCCGCCCACCGGCTGCTCACTGACGATGAGGTGATCCGACTGATCACCATCGCCGTCCGGGACCTCGGCGTCACCCAGGTTCGACTCACCGGCGGCGAACCCCTGCTCCGCCGCGGCCTGCTCCGCATCCTCGCCGCCACCAGCGCACTTCGGACGGCGTCGGGGGATCGCCCGCAGACCACAATCACAACCAACGGGGTTGGCCTGGCCAGCTGCGCCGCCGACCTCAAGTCGGCTGGCCTCGATCGCGTCAACATCTCCCTCGACACCCTGGACCGGTCGAGATTCGCACGGATCACCGGAAGGGATCGCCTGCACGACGTGTTGGCCGGCCTGGCGGCGGCCGCCGCCGTCGGCCTGACCCCGGTCAAGATCAACACTGTGCTGCTCCGCGGCCTGAACGACGACGAAGCAGTCGGCCTCACCCGGTGGGCGCTCCGGCACGGCTACAACCTGCGGTTCATCGAGCAGATGCCGCTCGGACCGAGCGAACGCTGGGAGCGGGGCACCATGATCACTGCCGCCGACATTCTCGCCAGCCGCCTCCCCGATCAGCAGGATCTGGTAACCCATCTCGGCGAACAGCCTGGCTTCGCCATGCACCTTGGCAACCATGGGACAGGTCGCGTCGATGACTCGCAGGCCCCTCGACTTCGCCTCCTCCCGCACTGCCGGCGACACGCCGTGCGCGGCGAACACGACCGTCGCCCCCCCCGCGGCACCTCCGAGAGTTCCTGGACCACCACGGCTCCGCGCGCGGCGAGGCGCTCCATGACGTGGGTGTTGTGGACGACCTGCCTGCGCACATAGACCGGAGCCCCGTACGTCTCCACTGCCTTCTCGACGATCTTCACCGCCCGCGCCACTCCCGCGCAGAAGCTCCGCGGGGCCGCGAGCACCATCCGCCTGGTTGCCATGATTCGCAGCGTAGGCACAGGGAGGATTCGCGGATAGACGACCGATTGCGAGCAAGCCCTCGGCGCCAGCCCCGGGCTGTCCGTGATGCCGGCCCGGCAGGGCCCCGCTACGTCGAGACCAGCATCCGGGGGAACCCCACGTCGAGTCCGGCCTCCCTGGCCGGATCCGCCCTCTACGGCTACTACCGGCGACACACTGCAGTCGGCCCGGCCACGGACTCCGCGGCGCTACCGCTTCCCGCACGGGAGGCCCGAGCCCGGCCGGTCCGGCTCGCTCGGGATGGTGAGGATCCGGGCCTCCACCCGCCCCGTGATGACGCGGCGGATCAGCGCACACAGGAGTGCGCATCCGGCGGTGCCCAGCCACAGGGCCTCGCGTCCGGCCACCTGAAGCACGTACCCGCCGAGCCAGGGGCCGATGCTGTAACCGAGGGTGAGGGCGGCGGACAGAAGCCCCAGATAGCGTGCCCGGGAGCCGGGCTTCGCGAGCGCGCTCACCACGGCGCTGCGGACCGGCGCGTCCATCATCTCGCCGACCGTCCAGATCGTGAGGCAGCCCAGAATCAGCGCGATGTGCTGGTGCGGCAGGGCCAGCAGACCGTAGCCGAGCCCTGCCACCGCGGCGGCCCGGGCGAGGATCCGCAGCGCGCGGCGCCGGGCGATCGCACGTCCGGCCCGGATCTGGAAGATGGTGAGGAGGGCGCCGTTCCAGAAGATCACGTAGCCGTAGAAGTCCGGACTGTAGCCGCTGGCCTCCATGTCCAGCGGCAGGGTGCCGGTCATCTGGGAAAGGCACAGCGCGAACAGCAGGCTGGAACTGATCAGCACCACGGCCAGCCGGTCCCGGGCCGCCAGTGACACGGTGGCCAGCGCGCGCCGGCCACGGCCGCGCAGGCCGGCGCGCTGCCTGGGCGACCGGGTCCGGGTCTGCGGACGGGTCGCCGGCAGGATCCGGGCAACCAGGACGAGGGCGAGGAACGTTCCCACCGCTTCGAGATAGAACAACCAGTCGAATGCGAACACCGCCACCTGACCGCCGACCAGCGCGGTGAACGCGAACCCGATGTTCAGCGCCCAGTACTCTGCGGCGTAGATCTCCGTCCAGTGGCGCACCGGGATCGTTCGCACGACCAGCGAGGAGAAGGCGGGCTGCACCGCATTCACGAAGGCCCCGAGCAGGAAGAACCCCACCAACAGGGCGTGCGTGCTCTGCAGATGCGGGATCGCCGCCGCGCTCAGGGCGGCCCCGGCGAGCAGCGTCAGGACGACCGGCTTCTCGCCGAAGCGGTCGGCGATCGCTCCGGCGAGCATCACTGCGACCAGGCCGCCCAGGCCCCGGATCGCGACGAAGAGGCCCGCAGTGGCGTAATCGAAGCCGCGTGCTCCGACCAGATACAGGGTGAGGAAGGGGATCGAGAGCTTGGACGCGGCGAGCACCGCCTCAATCAGGACGACGTCGCGTGGCTCGCCCACCAGCACGTCCGAGTTCAGGAACGAACGCAGCCACCGCATTGCGGCACGCCTCGACTTTCACGTGATCGCTGTGACGGCCGGCACCCCTCGCGGGTCCGACCCGGTTACTTGCCCAGACCCTCAGTGATCCCTCGGACGAAGTGCCGCTGGCCGAACAGGAACGCAAGCACCATCGGGATCGCCGAGATGGTCAACCCGGCGAACACCACCGGCCAGTTGGTGGTGAGTTTCGACTGCAGCGCCATCAGGCCGACCGGCATCGTCTTGAGCGCGTCGTCCTTGATGAAGACCAGGGCGAAGACGAACTCATTCCACGAGAACAGCGCCTGCAGGATCGCAGCGGAAATCAGGATCGGGTAGCACAGAGGCAACGTGACCCGCCAGAACATCTGCCACAGCGACGCACCGTCCACGATCGCCGCGTCCCGCAGCTCCGTGGGCAGGTCGATCATGTAGGCCCGGATCAGGAACGTCGTGAACGGAATGCGGAAGGCGGTGTAGAGGATGATGATCCCGATCAGCGTGTTGTAGAGGTCGAGCGAGCGCATGATCCGGAACAGCGGCACGAGCGCCACCGTCTCCGAGAGCATCAGGCCACCGAGGATCAGCATCAGGATCGGCTGGCCGAGCGGGATCCGGACCTGGACCAGGGCAAAGGCTGCGAAGCTCGACACGAGCGTGACCAGCACGATCGAACCAACGGTCACGACCAGCGAGTTGAAGATGTAGTGGACGACGCCGTAGTCCCAGGCCTGGACGTAGTTGCTGAACCGCCACTGTGCGGGCAGCCCCCACGCATCGCCGAAGAGCTCGGCATTCGTCTTGAACCCGGAGATCGCCATCCACAACAGCGGATAGAGCACGACGACGGCCAGGGCGGCGAGCAGGACGCCGATGAGCACCCGCAGCGGGGTGATCCTGAATCGCCGCCGCCCGCGCACCGCGCGGGACGCCACTGCGTCCGCCGACAGCTTCGTGACACTCATTGCTCAACCCTCCGGAGTCGTGAGTAGGCCAACTGCAGCAGCGCGGCAGTGAAGGTGAAGACGAAGATCACGACCGCGATCACGGTCGCGTAGCCCATGTCGTCGTTCTTGAAGGCCGACTGGTACAGCCACGTGCCGAGGACCTGGCTGGAGTTGTTCGGTCCGCCCTGCGTCGTCGCCATGATCTCGTTGAAGACCAGGAAGGCACCCGAGATGGTGACGATCATCAACAGGGTCGTCATCTCTCGAACCAGGGGAACCGTGACCGAGAAGAAGGTGCGTACCGCCCCGGCGCCGTCGACGAGGGCCGCTTCGTAGTACTCCTTCGGAATCCGCTGGATGGCGACCACGAAGAGCATGGTCGTGTAGCCGAGGTTCTGCCACTGGCTCATCGCGATCACCGAGCCGATGGCGGTCTCCTGCTCCCCCAGCCACGCGCGCGTCGACTCCACGCCGAACAGGCCCAGGAAGGCGTTGAGGAGGCCTTCGGGCTGGTAGATGATCCGGAACAGCAGCCCGACGATCGTGATCGAGATCGTCGCAGGAATGAAGTACACCGTACGGAGGACGCCGCGGAGCCGGGGCGCCACCACTCCCTCCAGCAGTGCCGCGAGGACAAGGGCGATCCCGACCTGGAAGGCTACCGAAACGACTGCGTACCAGACGTTGTTGACGATCGCTGTCCAGAAGACCGGGTCGGCGAAGACCCGCTGGTAGTTGTTGAGCCCCACGAACTTCGGCACCGGCCGGAAGGCGTTCCAGCTGTACAGACTGAGCCGGAAGTTCTCGACGATGGGGTAGTAGACGAACACGAGCAGCAGCACGAGTGCGGGCAGGATCCACAGATACCCGACGGACCGCCGCGCCAGTTGTCTCTTCATCACGCCTCTCTTTGTGACCTGTGTCCGGGGACGGGTGGCGGCCCGTCCCCGGACCCGCTCAGGGTCGGGTACAGAATCGACGGTCAGGATTCAGCCTTGACCTTGGCCGCCGCCGTCCGAACCTTCTCCATCACCGAAGCGGGGGTCTCGTCACCGTTGAGCAAACCCTCGACACCCGACAAGTAGGCCTGAGCCACTTCCGCGCTGGCAATGGTGTCCAGCCAGATTGCCAGCTCGCTGGCCTGCTGGATCTCGCCGACAGCCTTGACCGTGGCCGCAGACGCGTTCTCCACCGTGGTGGCGCCCTCGATCGGGCTCGGCCAGCCGATCACCTTGGTCATCTCCGCCGCGTTCTCCTTGCTGGTGAGGAACTTCAGGAAGTCCACCGCGAGATCGATGTGTTCGGACTGGGCGTTGACCAGGAAGCCGTCCGGCGCCCCGGTGATCGCCGTCTGGTTGCCGGCGGCGCCGTCGATCGGCGGCATCACGAACTGGTCCCACTTGCCGATGAAGTCGGCGGGCACCGTGCTCTTGTCCTCGAGGTTGACGAACTCGAGCACCTCCAGGTACTGCATGGCAGCCTTGCCGTTGGTGAGCTCAGCCTGGGCCGTCTCGTGGGAGATGCCGTTGCTCCCCTTCTTGGCACAGGTGTCGATCAGGTCCTTGAACGCTGCCAGGGCCTGCTCGTAGCCCGCGTTGGTGAAGTCGCCGCCCGTCGGCGCGTAATCCTTCGCCCGCACATCGGCCGGGACGAACTGCGCGTTGAACTGGGTGATGTAGTGGATGGCCGGCCAGCCGTACTGGTTGCCGAAGGCGATCGGGGTGTAGCCGGCCTTCGACAGCGCGCCGCAACTGGTCTTCAGTTCCGCAAGGCTGGTCGGGACGCTGACGCCCGCCTTCGTGAACGCGTCGGTCGAGTAGGCGAACACCTTCCCGTTCAGGTTGATCGGGATGCCGTAGTTCTTGCCCTCGTACTGGTAGGCGCCCAACGCGGAGGAGGCGAAGCTCTTCCCCCAGTCAGTGCCGTCCAGGTACGGGGTGAGATCCGCGGCGAAGCCGCCACGGATGAACTTGTTCGCGAAGTCGCCGGGCCAGGCGAAGTAGATGTCGGGGAGCTCGTTGGCGCTGGTCAGCACACGGAGCTGGTCCTTGATCGGCTGATCGCCCACGGCCTGGTGGTCGATCTCGACGCCGGGATGCGCGGCCACGTAGTCGGCCACCACCTTGTCGAAGTAGACCTTGTACTTCGGGTCGGGCCACTTCTCGAGGAACGAGATCTTGCCCGTCAGTTCTCCTGTGCTGGTCGCACCAGCACTTCCGGATTGCGTCGGGCCGCTACAGCCTGCGCTGACAAGCGCGAAGACCATCACGGCGACGATGCCAAGGATGGATCTGTTCTTCACCTGGCTTTCCTTTCTGTCGGTTGTCGGTAGAGCCACTAGGAGGCGAAGCGATGGTCGGAGGCCACGGTCATCCGGGCTGCCGGTTCGGCGTAGCCGAAGGCGCCCAGGGTGCCGCACGACTGGGCGGCGAGAGCACTGGCGCGGGCTGCCGCCGCATCAAGGGGCGCGCCGGCGAGGCGCGCAACGAGCATGCCAGCGATGAAGGAGTCGCCAGCGCCGAGGGTGTCGACGATCTGCGATGCGGCGGAGGCCGGCTCGTAGTGGAGCCGACCGTCCGCCCAGGAGTAGGAGCCGGCCTCGCCCTGGGTCACGAAGACCTCGGACGCGCCCAGGTCACGCGCCCACCCGATCAGGTCGTTGACCTCGTCCGGGGACAGCCCTGGACGGGAGAAGGTGGCGTAGGTGACCTGGGGCAGGAGCCGTTCACAGTAGTCGCGCGGCTTGATCGAGAAATCGAAGCTCACCGGTGCGATCGCGGCCAGCTCAGCCACGTGTTCGTCGAGGAACGACGAGTCGCCGGTATGTATGACGTCCGCGCCAGCCATGAAGGCGTAGTCCTCGGGAGTCGGCGTGAATGCGACCACTCCGTTCGAGGACCCCCGAAAGACCCGGTCGCCTCGAATGGTCTCGATCGTTGCATATCCGCTGGTGCCGACAGCTCGGCGAATTCGACTGATATCGACACCTTCGGCCTCGAGGGCAGCGATCATCACGTCCCCTGCCCAGTCGGTGCCGAATTGCCCAATGTAGCTGGACTCCGCACCGAGCCGATGAGTATAGACCGCCACATTCAGTGCGTTCCCTCCGGGATGCACCATTTGTCGATCCAGATACCAGTCGAGACAATTGTCACCGATGGCTACGACCTTCATGACTGACGCCTCCGCGCGATCAGTAGATCGTACGGAACATGTAGCGCCGCTGGTCGAGGTTGTGCCCGCGCACCGCCTCGTAGTGCTTGGCGAGCCGCCCGATCACCTTGGGCAGGATCAGCGGGGAGACGATGGCCCGGCCCTCGGCGGTCATGCCGGGCAGGTCGAAGTCACGCACGTCCAGGTAGTGCGCCCGCTTGGTGTAGGTGTCGAGGAAGCGCTGCGCGCGCTCGGCGATCGGACGCGAGGGGTCCTCCCCCAGCAGCAGGACGACCGGAGTGTCTTCCTGGACCACCTCGAAGGCTCCCTGGAAGAACTCGCCCGCGTTGAACGAGACAGCGTGCTTCCACTGCATCTCCTGCAAGTAGCACATCGCCAGCCCATACGCCCAGCCATGGGAGGGGCCGGAACCCAGCACATAGGTGATCGGCTCGTCCTTCAGGGCGACGGCGATGTCGTGCACGTGCTGCTCCTGGCCTTCCACCGCAGCCCGGAATGCCGCAGGCAGTGCGGCGAACGCCGCCCGGACGGCGGCATAGTCGAGCTCGACACCGAGCGCCTCGCACAGTGCGTACGCGGCCATGAGCTCCAGGATGTCCGACCCTCCCTCGATGGCAAGGGTGGCCGCTTCGGCGAGCGGGCTGTGGGCACGGCACGCGGCGAAGACGGTCGCGCCGGCCTCCCTGGCGTACCGGGCGGCGGCCACCGTCTCCTTGGTCGTGCCGGTGTAGGAGGCGATGATCACGAGCGAACCGGGCCCGAGGGGACGCGGGCGACCGTAGTTGAGCTCGTCGCTCTGGATCTGGAACACCGGGATGTCGACCATGCGGTGCAACAGGTAGAAGGCGGGGAATGACGCGATCAGCGAGCCACCGGCCCCCACGAGGTAGACGTTCTTCAGACCGTTGCGGACACACTCGTCCACAAACTCTCGAACACTGTCGTAGTAACCGACAGTCTTCTCGAGATTGGCTTCGAGGTCTGCCTCGATCGGCGACAGCGGCAACGTTTCGACGGCCATGACTTGAGTGACTCCTTTTCTGTTCATGCAGACGTAGAGGTACCCGGGCACAACTTTGTACGGCAGGCAACGATCAACCCATCGCGACCCACGCTGGCCGTAGTGCTGGCTTCATGCTCGGATTTGAGCACGTGCTCAATCCCTCTGTTGAGCACGTTCTCACTCGCGCAGGCCAGATGTCAACACCGTTCGCAGATTTGTTTCAAGAACGTGATGTTGCGGGCCCACGATCCTCGGTTATGCTGCCCGTCGTGCAAGCATCTGTCCCCGCCCAGGGAAGCTCGATCTTCGACGTCGCCCGAGAAGCCGGCGTGTCTCGAGCCACCGCGGCTCGCGCCCTCGGCGGCTACGGCTCGGTGAGCGAGGAGGCCCGGCGTCGGGTGGAGGCGGCGGCGGAGAAGCTTGGCTACTCGGTGAACTCCGTGGCCCGCTCGATGGTGACCGGACAGACCATGACGCTGGGCGCATTGATCGCCGACGTCTCGAACCCCTTCTTCGCCCGGGTGATCCGCGGTTTCACAGACGGCGCCCGCAGTGCGGGCTACGACGTCGTCCTGGTCAACACCGACGAGACCGTCGACTCCGAGATCCACGGGCTGAAGGTGCTCACCGAGAAGCGGGTGGACGGCATCCTGGTGGCGCCCGCGAGCGAAGAGGCGAGCGAGCACCTCGCATCCGCGGTCGACCATGGCCAGGCCCTGGTCCAGGTCGACCGGTTCGTGCCCGGTCTCGACACCGATGTCGTTGTGGTCAACAACTACGAGTCCGGCTACCAGGCCGTGAAGCGTGTCATCGAGATCGGGCACACCCGGATCGCGGCGCCACTCCAGCGAACCAGGGGCCATGACGGGCACGCCAATCTCATCTCGTCGATGCTCGAGCGGCACCAGGGCTACCGGGATGCGATGGCCGAAGCCGGGCTGCCCGTGCCGTCGGCCTACACCCCCCCGGCACACGGACGATCCGAGGTACGGATGGCCGTCGCGGGGATGCTCAACAGCGCCGACCGGCCGACAGCGGTCTTCGGGCTTGACGACAGCTTCACCCTGGGCATCATCGACGCCGTGTACGGGTGCGACCTGGTGGTACCCGACCAGGTGTCGATCTTCGGCTTCGACGACACCGAGTGGACGACGGTGGTGCGCCCGCCGTTGTCGGTGATCGCCCAGCCCGCCTACGACCTCGGCACCTGTGCCGCGCAGGCCCTGCTGCACCGCATCCATGCTCCCGACGCCCCCCGCCAGACGCACGTCCTCCCCACCACCTGGATCGAGCGCGGCTCGATTCGCGATCTCACCCGGACGGGCTGAGTCGGCGGGATCGCCGCAGCGATCCCGCCTCCCGGCAGTGCGCTCAGTACTCCATCCGCTTGTAGTACCGGCGGGTGGTCAGCGGATGCCCGGTCAGTGCCTCCACATGCACGCTCAGCCGCTCCAGCACCGTCGCCAGGACGACCGGCGAGACCAGGGCGCGGGTGGTCGCTCCGATTCCGGCCAACTCAAACTCCGCGGTGTCGATGACGAAGAGATCGCCGCCGGTTCCCGGCACGAAAGCCTTCACCCTCTCGGCCAGCGGACGACTCGCGTCCTCGCCGGCGAGCAGCACCACCGCCACGTCCTTCTCCACGAGCTCGAAGGTGCCGTGGAAGAAGTCCGAGGCATGGATCGGGCGCGTCCAGATCCACTGCATCTCCTCCAGGATGCACATCGCGAAGTACCAGGCCTCGTACCAGGCGCCGCCGGCCCCGGTGAACATCAGCGGGCGGTCCCGGCCGACCAGGGCTGCGGCCAACTCCTGGGCCCGCGGCTCGAACTGCTGCTTCGCCGCAACCAGCGCCGACGGCAGCAACGCCAGATCGGTGAGGATCTCGTCCAGCCCGGACAACTCACCGCGCGCCTCCATCAGCGCCAGGGCCAGCACGAGGGTCTGGATCAGGTAGGTCTCGCTGGAGGTGTCGTCTGCCGCCGGAGTGGCAATGTTGATGTCCGACAAGGTGGCCAGCGGCGTTTCGGGCGTGCCGGTGAAGGTCAGCACGTGGGCGCCCCTGGCCTGCGCCGCCTGCATCATCGCGACCGCTTCCTTGGTGGTGCCCGAGACCGAGCAGAGCACGACCAGCGACCGCGGCCCGAGGTTCGCGTTCTCCGTGGCGGCGAGTTCTGCCGCGCGTTCGATGAAGACGGGAAGCGACGAGCGCTGCTGCAGCAGCTTGGCCGCCGGGTAGGTGAGCAACGCGACACCGCCCGCACTGGCGAAGAAGACGTTGTCGAGTCCGCGGGCGACCTCGGTGGCAGCGGTTCGGCGGATCGCGGCGGACTGAGCGACGGCGAGACGCTGGGTGTCGAGGTGGTGCTGGGGATCGATGTTGAACATGTAGCTCCTCTTGTCAGACAACCTTATGTGTTGTCCTACCATAGGGCAGGCGCGGGCGTGCGGAAACCCCGCGAATCACTCCGGAATCGATAGAGGGACGAAGGTCAGCTCGTCCGCAGGACGTTGAAGCCGATCAGGTCCCCGCGGTGGTAGTCGCGCGAGTAGAGCATGCGGTCACCGGCCCGGGTGAAGGAGGTCTCCTCGATCAACAGCCAGGGATCGAGACCTTCCAGGTGGTACTTCCCTGCAAGGTCAACGGGGAGCGCGGACGCCGTGATGCGCGCGGCAGAAGTGGCCAGGTGGTGGCCGTGCGCCGCCAGCGCGGCCGTCAGCGACGCCGACCAGTCGCGGTAGCGGACCGGGCCCGGCAGCGCCTCCCGGGGCACGATGTTCTGGGAGAAGACCAGGGGCCGGTCCTCTGAGACCCGCAAACGAGTCAGCGCGATCACTGGAGCACCCGGAGCGAGGTCGAGCAGCTCGGCGGCACGCCCGTCCGCCTGTGTCTCCTGTACATCCAGCACCGCGGTGGTGATCGAGAATCCGAGCGACTCCAGCATCGCGGTCGTGGACTCGTAGCGGGTGACCGGTCGGTCGACGCTCACCGTGCCCATCGGAGAGACGAACCTGCCCCGTCCGCGCACCGAGTAGACCAGCCCGTCCTGCTCGAGAGCCTTCAGCGCTTCCCTGATCGAAGAGCGGGATACTCCGTGGCTGCTGGCCAGCTCCGGCTCCGAGGGCAACTGCGCGCCGGGCGCCAGATCCGTCGTGATCCACTGCCGCAACCGGTCGGACAAGCCCTTCGTCGCGGACTGGCGACCATCCGACTCGTGCACTCCCACCCCTGTCACCGGACCGGCATCACCGCTGAAGCTAGCACGAGGACCGGCGTAGGCGATGGCGAAGCCTGTTGCTCACCCGCGCACCGTCCGAGTTGACTGACCCGCACCCGAGACCCCAGGGCGACCCGGCCATGAATCCGGTCGGTACGAAGAGGCGTCAGGCGCGCGCGCGACGCGATCCGCTCGACGCGAGCTCCTCCCCGAGCAGCTCGAGCGCGGCGTCGATACTGCGCACGGCCTGCGAGGAATCGACGCGCACGAGGGCAAACGCCGCGATGACCAGGCCGGCGACCGTGTCGGCGAGGAGGGAAACCCGCTCTGGCTCCGCGGCGGGTTGGCGCGCAGAGATCCCGCGCGCAAGGGCTGACTGGAGTTCGGCGTGGTAGGCGGCGATGACCCGGGCAGCACGTTCGTCCTGCGCGATCGGAGCCCCGGCACTGTTGACCAGCAGACACCCGTTGCCGGAAGGCAGCGAGTCCGGCCTGAGGAAGGCATCGCGAAGGCCCACGAGGTAGGTGAGAACGGCGTCCGCGGGGACCGTGGCCGCGGTCAAGGGCGCCAGACGCGGACGAACGATCTCGTCGAGGTAGCTCTGGACGGCCGCGTCGTACAGGCCGCGCTTGGAGCCGAAGGTGTTGTAGAGGCTCGAGCGACTCAGCCCCGTGGCGCGCTCCAGATCAGGAACGGAGGTGTTGTCGTAGCCAGACGCCCAGAACAGCGTGCGGGCAGCACGAATGACGGAGTCGTGGTCGAAGCTCGGCGTGCGGGCCATGCGCTCAGCCTCTTTCTGGAACGGCCTGTCCAGTATATTCTGGAAAGACCGTTACAGAATTGGCCGCCCGCGAAGGAGACCCGTCATGCTGATTGCAGCGCTTGCGCTTGCTGGCGTCGCGGCACTGATCCACATCTACATCTTCTACATGGAGTCGGTCGCCTGGACCGGCGAGAGGGCGCGCAGGACCTTCGGCACCAGCCCTGGGGAGGCGCAGGCGACGAGGGCGCTCGCGTTCAACCAGGGCTTCTACAACCTGTTCCTCGCAACCATGGCGGTTGCGGGAATCATCGCCTTCGGGTCAGGGGCCGCGACGGTTGGCGCGACGCTCCTGTTCGCCAGCAGCGGCTCGATGGCTGCTGCCGCGCTCGTGCTGCTGGTGTCGAGCCCCGACAAGCGGGCCGCGGCGCTCAAGCAGGGCATCGTCCCGCTCCTGAGCCTGATCATCCTCGCGCTCAGCCTCATGCCCTGAGACTCTCGGCCCTCTCACCCTCCCCATCCGCCAGCGATCCACCAGGAGACATCACACCCATGTCCGCGACCACCAGCACGCAGATTCAGCTCGCCGCCCGCCCCGTCGGGTGGCCGACCCACGACGACTTCCGGATGATCACCGTCCCTCTCGGCGATCTCGAGTCCGGACAGGTCCGGGTGCGCAACGAGTTCGTGTCGGTCGATCCGTACATGCGCGGACGGATGAACGACACCCGGAGCTACGTCGCGCCGTACGGCCTCGGCGAGACGATCACCGGTGGCGCGATCGGCCGGGTCGTGGCCACCACCGTGGAGGCTCTCCCTGTGGGCACCGCAGTGCTGCACCAGCACGGGTGGAGCGACACGGTGCAGGCCGACGCCGCAACCTTCCGCGCCATCCCGGACGTCCCCGGCATCCCCCTGTCACTACATCTGCACCTCCTCGGAATGACCGGGCTGACCGGCTATGTCGGGCTGACCGCGATCGCCGGTCTCACGCCCGGCGAGAAGGTGTTCGTCTCGGGCGCCGCCGGTGCCGTAGGTACGGCCGTCGGGCAGATCGCAAGGCTTCTCGGCGCAGGACAGGTGATCGGTTCGGCCGGATCGCCGGAGAAGGTGGCCCTGCTCACCGCGAAGTACGGGTACGACGCGGCCTTCAACTACAAGGACGGACCGGTACGTGACCAACTCGCCGCCCTGGCGACCGACGGGATCGACGTGTACTTCGACAATGTCGGCGGGGACCACCTCGAGGCTGCCCTCGATGTCTTCAACGACGGCGGCAGGGCGGCTCTGTGCGGGGCGATCACCAGCTACAACACCACCGGGCCCACCCCCGGACCCGACAATCTCGAGAACATCATCACCCGAGGGCTCACCCTGCGGGGATTCACCCTCGGTCACCATCTCCAGCTCGCGCCCGAGTTCCGGGAGTGGATCACGCCCTGGTTCCTCGCCGGGAAGATCGCCTACGACGAGACGATCGTGGACGGGATCGAGCACACCGTCGACGCGTTCCTCGCCATGATGCGCGGCGCGAACACCGGAAAGATGCTCGTACGCGTCGAACCCGATACCGGTGAAGCATGAGTTGCCCCGCCTCCTGGGGGCGTTCCCCAGATCCGCGAGATCACCGGTACTGGAGCGTGCCTCCATCGGCGAGTGCGAGGGTCAGTTGTCCGCCCTCCAAGGTGAACGCAGAGACGTTCTCCAGGCCGGTGATGTAGAGGCCGCCGTAGGAGCCCTCCTCGCAGGCGATGATCGTTGCCGGCCCCGGGGACAGGCTCATGGTTCCGCCAGCACCGGTGAGGTCTGCTGTGGCGTGGGTGCCGGCGACGGTGTTGCAGTCAGCCCGCGCGGTGAAGCTCCCGTCAGCGCGGAACTCGATCGTGTAGGCGTCCCGTTTGTCCTGCGGCACCTGACCCTGGAACGGGGGCGCCACGAGGGTGAACGCGTCGAGTCGCCAGGTGTGGCCGGTGATGTCCGGGCCGACCGGCGGAGTGGGAGTTACCGTCGGAGTCGGAGTCGGAGTCGGCGAGGGCGTCGGGCGCACGGTCGGACTGGCGGTCGTCGGGCTCGGCCGGGGAGTCGTCGCGGTGGGCGTCGCCGTGTGGGTGACCGTCCGCGTGACGGTCGGGACCGGGGTCGGCGTCGGCATCGGCGTCTGCGTTGGCGAAGCGTCCGGGGATTCCGCTTCGGTGACTGAGGGGCTGGCGGGCGCCACCGAGGTGTACTCGAGCCGTCCGCCGTCAGCCAGGGTGAGGCTCAGCCCGGTTGAGGCGACGTTCCAGGTCCGCACCTGGCCCAACAGGCCGGCGTAGAGGACGTCGAAGGAGCCCGCGCCGCACAGCGCCATCGTCATCGGTCCCGGCGTTATGGTGAGCCGGTCCGACCCGCGGGCCTCCCACCCACCGCCGAGCTGGTTGCAGTCAGCCCGGGCGCCGAAGGAGCCGTCCACCTCGAGTCGGATCGTGTACCGGCCGTGCGCCTGGGGAGGCAGTGTCCATTCCCAGGCAGGCGTCCGTTCCCCGCCAGAGACCAGGTACCAGGTGGTGCCGGTCAGGGCGTCAGTTCCGCTGGCTGCGCACGCCGTCAGAAGCGGCGTTGCGCAACCGACCAGCAGTGCGATCGCCACCAGAAGACGGCTTCGGATTCGTCGGGACCGCGCTGCGTCGGCGTCATATTGTGCTGGCGGCATTGCCTGCTCCTTCTCTCGCGTCCTGGACTCCGGCTTCCGGTCCTGCACGTCGCTGATCGGCAGCGCCTCGGCGAGCGCCGGGTGCTGCGTGATGATCACCGTGCTCGCGGACCTTCGTGCCCGCGCTGGTCTCCCGGGTCATCCCAGCTCCGATCCTGAACCCGGGGACGCAGCGTGATCTGCGACCTCACCGGCGCCACCAGCATCCCCGCGGCGCAGGTCGGGTGCATCACCCACTCCGGGTGATCTTCCGGGCCACGAGCCACGTGTCGATCAGGGAGCTGCTGGCTCTGTGCGGCCGAAGGCACCCATCAGTTCGTCCAGCCGGGGCGCGCGCCCAGTCGTACTGCGCGGGAGTCTCGTGTCCGCGGTAGTGGGTCTCGATGATCATGATCAGGATCAGGTACAGCGTGTAGAGCCGGCGGCGGCCACGCTCTTCCCCGGTCAGCGGTGCCAGCCCGTAGCCGCGGACGAACGCCGACGGATCGCCCGTGGCCGGCAGGTCGATCCCGACGAACCCGGCCTCCATCAGCGGGTCGCCCCAGAATGCCCGCTCGTGGTCGATGACGGCCACGATCCGCCCGCCGCGCACCATGGTGTTGCTGCTCCAGAGGTCCCACTCGACGAACCGCGGCTCGGTGACCGCGTCCAGCAGCGGGAGGTGGTCGGCGATCACCTCCCGCACCGAGCCGTAGTCCCGCCCCAGGTCCAGCCCGCCGCGCTCTCCGTCCATGAGCACGTCCTCGATCATGGTCTCGAACGTCCCCCGCCAGGTCTGCGACCCCGGCCCGGCGAGGCGGCCGAAATGCGGCCCCACGACCGCGTTGAGTTCGGCGTTCACGGCGCCGAGCTGCTCGCTCAACGAGTCCGCATCCTCCGGCGTGAGCTTGCCGTCCTCGGCGAGGATCCCGAAGTTGTCAGCCTCGACGAACGGCATGAAGAACCAGGGGGCGTCGCACAGGTCACAGGCGTCGTCGAAGTGTTCGACCGCGGGAACCGGAACCCGGGTGTGGGCACGGACGAGTTCGACGGCAGCGACCTCGTTGCGCATCATGTCCTGCTCGTAGGTCATCACGCTGGCGCCGGGCGGCGGGGCGATCTTCAGCACGACCCGGCGTCCGTCCCGCAGCCTGATCCGGTAGGCGACGTTGAACCAGCCGTGGCCGAGCTCGTCGGCGAAGTCGTCGGCTTCGACCACCTGGTCGGGACCATAGGCGCGGGCGACCATGCGGCGCAGGGTGTCGAGTGACTGACGGTTCTTGGTGATGCTCTCCATCGCTCCCGCCTTCCCGGCGACGGTGTCGTGAGTAGGTGGATCACGCGGTTGGGCATCGACCCCGACTTGCTTACTTGATCGGTCAAGATTAGCATTCTCTGTATCGATTAAGAAAGGTCGTTGGATGGCACGGACGAGTGCTGCGCCCGTAACGATGAAGACCCTCGCCGACCACGTCGGTGTCTCGATCGCGACCATCTCGAACGCCTTCAGCCGGCCTGACCAGCTCTCGAAGGACCTCCGCGACCAGATCCTTTCGACGGCCGAGGAGTTGGGCTACGCCGGACCCAGCGTCGCTGGCCGGGCCCTCCGTTCGGGCCGCTCCGACGTATGCGGGCTCCTGTTCAACGGTGAACTGTCCCAGGCGTTCTCGGACCCGTACCTGGTGATCTTCCTGTCCGGCCTGAGCGAGTCGCTGGAGGAGTTCGGGGCGTCGGTCCTGCTCCTCCGGGCAGCCCCGGGCCCAGCATTGCAGCGTGCGCCGATCGACGCGCTCGTGGCCAGCTCCACCGCCACCGACCGGGACGACTTCGACGTGCTGCGCCGACGCGGCGTGCGGATCGTCAACACCGGGCAGGCGCACGCGGGTGACTGGGTCGGCATCAACGACCAGGGAGCTGCCCGGCTGATCGCCAGGCACCTGACCCGGCTCGGCCATCAGGAGATCGCGGTTGTCACGCCCGGCGAACAGGGCCGGTTCGGCGAATGGTCCTACTCACCCCAGCGACCCCTGCCCGGCATGCCCGAGGCCACCTACGAAGGCCAGCGCCTGCGAGGGTTGTGGAACGAGTTCGGCCAGAAGGCGCTTCGCGTCGTGGCTGCGGGCGGCAACACCAGGGAGGCCGGTCGCCGGGCAGCAGCACAGGCACTCGATGTCCAGCACCGGCCCACCGCGATCGTCGCGCTCAGTGACGTCCTCGCCTTCGGTGTCATCGATGCAGCCCGGACTCGGGGGCTCGAACCCGGGCGCGACCTCTCCATCACGGGTTTCGACGACGTTCCTGAGGCGGACTTCCTAGGCCTGACGACCATCCACCAGCCCATCGCGGAGAAGGGCCGCCTCGCCGGACTCCTCGCCATGGATCCGGACTATCCCGACCGCCAGATCAGCATGCCCGTCGAACTCGTGGTCCGGTCCAGCACCGGCCCGGCAACCACACCGTCACGCCACAAGGAAGCGCAATGACCATCCCCCTCAGCCAGCTGATCGAAACCGCCGAACGCTCCTTCGCCGACCAACTCACCGAACCCGCCGAGGCAGTCGACCCCGGGCACACCCTGCGCGAGGCGAGCGCACGCGCGATCCGCTCCGCGGCTCTGCGCGGCCTGCATGTCGCCGAAAGGCTCGACCCCACGCCCCGTCCGGCCTGACCGCACCGCCGACAGAGCGGCCCACCCGGTGGCGGACGCGGCCCCGGAGCCGCGTCCGCGCCACCGAGCCTGAGGAGCTCCCCTTGCCCCGCATCCTGTTCATTGACGTCGACGGAACACTCGTCGACTACCACAACCGTCTCCCCGGGTCGGCGGTGGCCGCCGTCCGCGCCGCCCGGTCGGCCGGTCACCGCGTGTATCTGTGCACCGGGCGGAGTCGGGCCGAGGTTTCGCCCGACCTCTGGGACGTCGGAGTCGACGGCTTGGTCGGCGGGAACGGCAGCTACGTAGAGGATGCGGGCCAGGTCGTCCTTCATCAGACCCTCAGCGCAGGCCAGTGCCGCGCCATCGTCGACTGGCTGCACTCCCGCGGGCTCGAGTTCTACCTCGAGACCAACGACGGCCTGTTCGCCAGCGAGCGGTTCGAGGAAGCCTCCGCCCCCCTCCTGGCTCGCTACCCGGCACGGAACGGCGAGCCCGCTCCGACCACGTCCAGCGCCGTCTTCCACGGCATGACGTTCGGCGGTCCGCTCCACCGCGCCGACGTCAACAAGGTCAGCTACATCCTGACCTCGCGTTCGGATCACCTCGCCGCGATGGAGGCCTTCCCCGACCTGCAGCACGGCACCTGGGGCGGCCGCGACACCGACGCGCTGTTCGGTGACGTCGGGCCCGCCGGAATCACCAAGGCGGGCGCGGTGGAGGCCCTCCTCGAGCACCTCGGCGCGGACCGCAAGGACACGATTGCCTTCGGCGACGCCGCGGTCGACATCCCGATGTTCCAGGCCTGCGCCGTCGGGGTGGCGATGGGCAATGCCAGCGACGACCTCAAGACAGTGGCCACCCACCTCACCACCGACGTAGAGAACGACGGCCTGGCACACGCGTTCGCCCAGTTGCATCTCCTGCCCGAATAGCCACTCGGGCACGCACGACCGCTCCGACACTGCCCCACGAAAGGCCGCCCACCTGCCATGTACGCGCTCCTCCTGGCGATCATCTACGTCGCGTTCATCAGCCTCGGGCTGCCCGACTCCCTCATCGGGGCCGGCTGGCCGGTCATGCACTCCGACCTCGGCGTCCCCGTGGCCTACGCCGGCATCGTGACCATGATCATCGCCGGTGGCACGATCCTGTCCAGCCTCGCCTCGGAGCGGGTCACCCGCCGGTTCGGCGCCGGCGCAGTCACCGCGGTCAGCGTGGGGCTCACCGCGGCGGCGCTGATCGGCTTCTCCGCGTCCGGCTCATTCTGGCTCTTGTGCCTGTGGGCCATCCCCTATGGGCTGGGAGCAGGAGCGGTCGACGCCGCGCTCAACAACTATGTGGCCCTGCACTATGCCGCGCGACACATGAACTGGCTCCACAGCTTCTGGGGGGTCGGTGCGTCGATCAGCCCGTTCATCATGAGCTACGCCCTCACCTCGGGTCTCGGCTGGACCAGCGCGTACCGCACCGTCGGCCTGATCCAGGCAGCCCTCACGTTCGCGCTGATGCTGAGCTTGCCGCTGTGGGGGAAGGTCAACCCGCTGCGTCCACCCGCGCACGCTGCTCGCCGCGAAGAAGGACACGATGACGCGCACCCAACGGCGGGCAGGGGTTCTGCCCACGTCCCGCTCTCACAGGCGCTCCGAATTCCGGGCGTTGTCCTGATCCTGGTCGCATTCTTTGCCTACTGCGCTCTGGAGAGCACCGCCATCCTGTGGAGCGCGACGTACCTGGTCACCGACCGCGGAGTCGCCCCGGCCACCGCGGCGGCGTTCGCCTCGCTGTTCCTGCTGGGCATCACCGGCGGACGATTCCTGGCCGGCTTCTTCGCCGACCGGGTCGGCGACCGGCAACTGATCCGGGGCGGCTTCGTGGTGGTCGGACTCGGCGTCGCGATGCTGGCCCTCCCTCTCGACACCGACGTGCTGGCACTGGTCGGGCTCGTGGTCGCTGGCCTCGGTTCCGCACCGATCTACCCCGCGATCATCCATTCCACCCCGGTCAGCTTCGGCCGCCACAACTCGCAAGCCATCATCGGCATCCAGATGGCTGCCGCCTACACCGGCTCCACCCTCGCGCCTCCCCTGTTCGGCACCGTCTCAACCTGGACCGGGATGTCTCTGCTCCCCTGGTTCCTCGCCGCGCTGGTCGCGCTCGGCCTACTCATGTCCGAGCGACTCAACCGACTCGTTGCTCAGCGCACCAGGAGTTGAGCCTTCGTCGGGAGCGCGCCCCAACTGAACCGCGCCAGTCAGCGGGCGGTAAGGAGTTCCTTGACCTGGCCGGCGGTGGGTACGCGGCCGGAGAGCACGACCTCCTCGTCGACGACCAGGCCCGGCGTCCGCATGATGCCGTAGGAGGCGATGTCGGCGTAGTCGGTGACCTTCTCGAAGGTGGCTTCGAGGCCGAGTTCTTCGACGGCCTGCCGAGCGGCCTTCTCCAGGTTCTGGCAGTTGGCGCAGCCGGAGCCGAGGATCTTGATGTTCATTGTGGTTTCCTTCTTCAGTGGGTTACAGGACAGCGTTGAACAGGTAGCCGACGGCGATGATCCCGATGGCAGTGATACCGGCGAAGGTCGCGATCAGCCTGGGCTTGAGGACGCGGCGGAGCAGGATCATCTCGGGCAGGCTGAGCGCGACGGTGGCCATCATGAACGCGAGCAGGGTGCCCATCGGCATGCCCTTCGCGTAGAGCGCGTCGACCAGCGGCAGGATGCCGGCCGCGTTGGAGTACAGGGGGACGCCGAGCAGGACGGCGATCAGGACGGCGAAGGGGTTGTCGGCGCCGGCGTAGGTGGCGAAGAAGTCCTCGGGGGCCCAGCCGTGAATGGCGGCGCCGAGGCCGATGCCGACCAGCAGGTACGGCCAGATCTTGCGCAGGATGGCGCCGACCTCTTCGATTCCCATCTGGATCCGGTCGTCCCAGGTGAGCCCGGCGGTGGAATCGATCACCTGCCCGCGCAGCCGGGTCTCGAACACGAACGGCTCAACCCAGCCCTCGAGCTTCAACCGGCCGATCACGAATCCGGCGAGCATCGCGATCACCAACCCGGCCGCGACATACAGCAGGGTCGGGCCGATCCCGAACAGGCCGAGCAGCAGCGCGATCGCGACCTCGTTCACCAGCGGGCTGGCGATCAGGAAGCTCATCGTCACCCCGAGCGGGATACCCGAGGCCACGAACCCGATGAACGCCGGCACCGCGCTGCACGAGCAGAACGGCGTCACCACCCCGAGCGAGGCGGCCAGCACGTTGCCGACCCCTTCACGCTTGCCGCCCAACAGGGCACGGGTCCGTTCCACACTCATGAAAGAGCGCGCCACAGTGACCAGGAAGATGATCCCGGCCAGAAGCAGGACGATCTTCACACTGTCGAAGAAGAAGAAGTGCACCCCGCTACCCAGCCGCGAAGCCAGGTCCAGCCCGAACACCGATCCGATCAGCCAATCCCAGAACGGCTCGTTCACCAGGTACAGCGCCCACCACAACACGGCGGCGAGCGCCAGCCCACCCCACCGCCGCAACGACGCGCGCCGGGTCCCGACCTCGGTCGTGGCGGTCATCGAACCACCGACAGCTGCCGCGACACCCGCGCCGGGTCCGGCAGAGCGGCATGCATCCGTTCCAGCGCCCCCTCGACCAGGGAGTAGTCGATCCACCGGCCCCGCCGGGTGCCCTCAATGAGGCCCGCCTCGCGCAGCACCTTCAAGTGATAACTGAGCAGGTTCGCCGGGATCGGCGGCTCGGGCTGCAGATTGCAGACACACCGTGTCCGGCCGACCAACTCGTGAAGCAGCTGCAGTCGGATCGGATCGGCCACCGCGGAGAGCAGCGCGGCCGCGTCCTTCAACTGTTCAGCCGAGTTTGCATCAACCATGTTTGAATAGTCGTCTCTTCGTGATCCGGTGTCAAGTCAGCCGAGCAGGGCGAACACCCGCTGGAGCGCGAGCAGGACCAAGGCGACCGCGAAGATCCTGGTCAGCGTCAGGCTCTTCACCCTTTTCGCCATGAAGCTGGCGCCCCATTGCGCGCCGGCGACCGCGGCGATCGTGGTCATCGCCAGCAGGGTCCAGTCGAAGCGGGCCTCGGGGAGGTGGGCGAGAAACGCGGAGAACGAGGGCAGCGTGACCACAACACTGTTGGTCGCAGCAGCGGTGCGGGCTGCGAAGCCGAGCAGGACGAGGGTCGGCATCATCAGAAAACCCGGCCCGACCCCGAGCAGGCCGGCGAACACGGCGATGCCCGAACTTGCCCCGGCTGCCTTCCAGCGCGTGGTGTCGGTCACCGTGGAGGGCAGGGAGTCGTCCTGCTTCGGCGGGAAGGCCATCCGCCAGGCCAGGAACAGCAGGACCGCGATGTACAACCACCACAACACCACCGTGGAGGTGAACTGCAGCAGCCACACCCCCAGCGGGGCTGCCACCGTGGTCACGACGAGCAGAGGGATGGCCGTGCGCCAGTCGATCATCTTCTTCCGGGCGAACGCGACAGCACTCGAGATGGCAGTCACCCCGTTGAGCCACAACGACAACGGCATGATCTCGTTCTTCAGATCGAGGCCGAACATGGCCAGCACCGGGGTTGCGATGAACGCCACACCCAGCCCCATCATCCCGGAAAGGAACGACAACCCGAACAACACCACCGACAGCACCACGTACAGCGTCCAGCCGTCCATCGGTTGCTCCAATCGTCATTGAATCAATGCCGCTTGAATGATAGGGCCTGTCGAGCCGACCGGGCACCCGGGTCGGCCGAGTTGCTGACCGGGGCGTTCGCGGCGTGTTTGACGAAGAACATCACGTTCCAGCACGTTGAGGGGTTTCACCTACGACGCCGCTGACGTCAGCGTGACCGTTCGCCGTCAGGACAGCCCACCGCGCTTTGTCGAACTCACTTGCGACGTGAGGATCGCCACCGGGGAACCCGACCGTCGCGTCCAGCTCCTCCACCGCAAACACCACGTGTCCGGGTCGAGCGAGGGTATGACCTCGACGACCGCTGCTCAGGCGGCGGGCAGCAATTCGCTGAGGAGGCCCTCGACGCGGCGACGGATCTCGTCGCGGATCGGACGAACGGCTTCGATGCCCTGGCCGGCGGGATCGTCGAGCACCCAGTCCTCGTACCGCTTGCCGGGGTAGAAGGGGCAGGTGTCGCCACAGCCCATCGTGATCACCACGTCGGAGAGCTGGACGGCGTCGGTGGTCAGCACCTTCGGCTGCTCTGCGGCGATGTCGATGCCCTCCTCCGCCATGGCCTGCACCGCGGCGGGGTTGATCGAGTCCGCGGGGGCAGAGCCCGCCGAACGCACCTCGACCCGGTCACCGCCGAGATGGCGCAGGTAGCCGGCGGCCATTTGGGAACGGCCCGCGTTGTGGATGCACACGAACAGGACGGAAGGTTTGCTCATCGGGGCTCCTCACTTGCCTGCACCCGGGACTTGACGGACCGGGTAGCTCAGCTACTATTGACTCAATAGTCGTGGAGGTGATTGCGGATGTCAAGCGACCTTGAATCCCGCGCACAAGCCTATGCCGCCCTGGGAGAACCGTCCCGGCTGGCGATCATCGACCTGCTCGCCGACGCCGATCTCGCCTCCGGAGAACTGGCCGCAAGGCTGGGACTCCCGACCAACCTGATGGCCCACCACCTGCAGGTGCTGGAACAGGCCGGTCTGATCAGCCGGCGCCGCTCCGAGGGAGACGCCCGCCGTAGCTACGTACGGCGCACCCCGGCCTGCGACCGCCTTCTCGGCGCCACGCCTGTGCCGCGTCCGCGGACGGTGGCGTTCGTGTGCTCGCAGAACTCGGCCCGCTCGCAACTCGCCGAGGCCTATTGGCGCACGGTCAGCGATATCCCGGTCATCTCGGGCGGCACCCACCCCGCCGACCGGATCCATCCCCGCGCGCTCAGCGTGGGACGCCGGCACGGCCTCGACCTCTCCCGGGCCCGACCGAAGCTCGTCAGTGAGGTGCTGACCGGTGATGAACTCGTGATCGCCGTGTGCGACCAGGCCTACGAGGACTTCCACGCCCCCTCAGCACACTGGTCAGTTCCGGATCCGGCCCGCAGCGGCGACGCCAGCGCGTTCGAGGCCGCCTACACCGACCTCGCCGACCGAATCAACCAGCTCACCACCCGCTTCGAAGGAGAACCGGCATGACCCTTCACCCCGTCTCCGAACGCTCCTGGGAGAGCCTGCACCCCGAGCAGAAGCTCGCCCTCACACAAGCTGCCACCCGCCTCGGCCGGGACTTCAGCGGCCTGTACGGCGCCGAGACGATCGAACGCTTCCTGGCCAGTTCCTTCGACCAGTTCTCCGGCCGCGCGACCGTCACCCGATTCCTGCCCCTGCTCGCCGAGCGCTTCGCCCACCAGCGCCTCGACGCCCTCGCCCGGGTCGAAGGCCTGCATGACGACGGCAAACCCGTCGTGCTGTTCCTGTGCACCCACAACGCCGGGCGTTCGCAGATGGCGCTCGGCTTCTTCCATGCCCTCACCGGCGACACAGCCGTCGCCTGGTCCGGCGGCTCCGAACCCGGCCTCGAAGTCAACCCCCTCGCCGTCCAGGCCATGGCCGAACGCGGCATCGACATCTCCGGGGAATTCCCCAAGCCCTGGACCGACGAGACCGTCCGTGCCGCCGACGTCGTGGTCACGATGGGCTGTGGGGACGCCTGCCCGATCTTCCCCGGCAAACGCTACGAGAACTGGGACGTCGACGATCCCCACGAACAAGACCTCGACACGGTCCGCCGTGTCCGTGACGACATCGAACGCCAGGTTCGCACCCTGATGGCATCGCTGGCCCTCTGACCCATCACCGTGGCCGATGTGCTGCGACCAGCCGCACACCTCCCGCGGGCCGACACCCCTTCAGGTATGCCGTTCCGCACCATTCCCGCGGGGCATACGCGGGGCAGCGTGGGGCACGAAGAGCCCCCGATGGCACTTCCTGGGCACACCTGAGCAGAGCCACATCGGCCCGAAACCGCTAGCCAGCCGCCGTTTGCCCGCGTCAGGGGCACATAACCAGCAAGTGTGCGAGAGAGGAGTTGAACCTACCTTGAGGCGCGACTGAACATACTTTTGACTAGGCATTATGTACAGTTCTTCCTCGCCTCTCCGACCTTCGTGGGGCAGATGTGGGGCAGTCCCCGACCACTTCGCCGGGCAGACGCAGCGCCACCCGAGGCTGGTTGCAGGGAATGCCGCTCGTCACCGGGCATGGCCTGATGGCGGTGGTTCTCGGGATTCGCTGGCGAAGTGCTCATCGACTCGCTCGAACCGAGCCGCACCCATCCCGGTCGACGCCATGACGAAGGAGGCCGGGAGGCGGCGACGGGTCCGTCGCCTGACCACCGAGCCGATCTCGACCGACAGCCAGCAGCCAAGGGTGACACCGGTGGATGGTCGATGCCGCTCAGTCGACCGTTTGCGGGCGCGTGGCCCGGGTGATGCGCAGGCGCCACTCGTCGGGCCCTTCATGGAGGTAGTCGACGTCGATGGGGAACCGCTCCGAAAGCTGACCCAGGAGTGGCAGCGGGTTGTGTGGGGCGACCAGGACCAGCGAGCCGCCGGCCGGGATCGCGTCGAACGCGCCGAACACGCTGGCGTGCCGGATGGCGTGGGGGATGGTGCGTACGTCCAGCACGATGTCCTCCTCGTCGTGGTGTCCGCAGGTGCAGCCGCCGGAGCGGGTGTCCAGCTGGATCGGATTGGTCATTTCTCTCCTTCGTTGGGCTCCCGTGGGAGCGGTTGGGCGTTGCCGGTCTGTGGGGCCGTCAGGGTGACACGTGGATAGCCGTGGGCGCCTCGTTCGGCGTCGGCCATGACGTGGGAGACGAACGGGTAGCGTCCGGCTTCGGTGAACAGGGTTTCGACGAACCCGCCCTGGGCGGGCTGCAGGCCGAGTGCCTGTGATCCGCCGGTGCGGTCGCCGAAGGGGTCCCGGCCACGCTTGAGCTGGTAGGTGCCCTCGATGAAGGTGGTGTCGAACTGTGCTCCCACGATGTGGAAGCTGGTGGCCCGGTTCGGGCCTGCGTCGAGTACCCAGAAGCGCACCCGCTCGCCCACGCGAGCTGTCAGTGGGGCGTTGTCGTAGCCGTTGGCCACCCCGTTGAACACGACGTGGTCGGGCTCGCCCGCGGCGGCCGCGCGGTCGGCGTCCACCTCGGTGGCGGACGCCGCGTCCGGGGCCGGCGTCTGCAGGTAGACCTCGGACTGGACCAGGACGTAGGAGCGGTCGACCTTCGGCAACCCGGGCGGTTCGATCACGACTGCCCCGGCCATCCCGGCGGCGATGTGGGCGCTCATCGGCGCCGTGGAGCAGTGGTACATCCAGATGCCCGCCCTGGCCGCGACGAATCGGTAGGCGAGGCTCTGGCCGGGCTCGATCGTCCGCATCGGGACTGAGGGGGCCAGTTCTCCGGCGTGGAAGTCGATCGAGTGACCCATCGAGCCGTGGTTGACGAGGGTGATCACGAAGGTGTCGCCCACCCGGCCGTGAAGGGTCGGCCCGGCCGGCGAGCCGTTGTAGGTCCAGCGTTTCTGCCAGACTCCGGGGGCCACTTCCAGCGGCACCTCCTGGACGGTCAGGGTGAGACGGTGCACCCGTTCGTCGGTCAGCGGCGCCAGCTCGGGATCGACGGTGTCGATCGGGGACGCCGACCGGGCCTGATCACCCTTTCCGCCCATCTCATGCTCGCCCATCGGCGCGGGGGTTGCTCCGGTCGCTGGTGGCGCGCCGTCCACGACGATGTTGAGGACCATTCCCATCTGCCGGTGGCCCGCCACCGAGCAGAAGCCCTGTTCGGAGGTCCCGATCACGCCCGCGTCGAGTTCAGCCTGCGCCCCCGGTGCGATCCGTGCGGTGCGGACGTCGCCGATCACGAGGTCATGGGTAGTGGTGTCGGCGTTGGTCAGATGGACGACCAGGTGGTCGCCACTGTCGAGGTGGATCTCGGCGGGGACGAAGCGCATGTCCTTCGCGGTGACCTCGATCCTCACCACGCGGCCCGTCGGCCGCACGGCTGCCGCGGTCGCCGGGACGCCCGCCAGCCCGGCGGCGGAGGGATCCAGCCCAACCCCTACGACCACAGCCGTGGCCACTGCAGTGAGGCCGGCGACCAACTGGCCGGCGGTGAAGATGCTCGGACGCTCCACCGGTGCAACCGGCGGGCCGGGAGCGGTCGCCCCGGCGTCCCGTCCGGCGAGCAGGTCGCGTCGGGCAGCGACGCTGGCCCGCACCCCGAGGACCATGAGCGGGAGGAAGCTTGCCGCGGTAAGGAGGGCGAGTGCCGAGCCCGTCACCCGCACCCAGCTCGGCGTCGGCAGCAGCCACAGCGCCAGCCCGCCGTTGGTCGCGATCAGCCGGAACCCGCCGGCCCGGTTGAACCAGGCCTGACCGGCCCGCACCACGCTCGGCCCTCCGCCGAGCACCGAGGGAAGCAGGTAGGACAGGGCGCCGATCAGCACCTGCCCGGCGAAACCTGCCCCGAGAACGGCGGCCGGCCAGCTGAAGCCGTCCTCCACCGCGTCCCACTCGGACGTTGCGAGTAGCCAGCCCGCCCAGGCGAGGCCCACGACCAGCCAGGCCAGGCCGGCGGCGACCGAGGCGGGCCCGAACTCCCGCGGGGGCCTGGTGCGCGCGGGACGGACGAGGCCTCTGCCCCACACGGCGAGGCCGAGGACGTAGCCGGCCACGCCGACCGCCGAGAGCCAGCCGAGCCCGGCGAGCGCGCCCGCGTCTGCGACCAGGATCGAGCCGCCGAGGATGGGGAGGGCCTGACGGGTCCAGAGTTCCGCGGTGGCGTCCATGGGGGTGCGGAGCATGGTCGGCCAGAGGGTGAGCAGGGTCCCGGTGACGGTCAGACCCACCCAGCCGAGCACGTTGGTGAGGGCGTGGGCGGCGAGGAGGCGCCCGTGCCACGGGTCGGGCCAGCCCCACGCGAGCGTCACGCCGAACCCTGCGCCGACGACCAGCGCCGCGGTGGCCCAAAGGTAGTAGCGGACGCTGACCCGGAACCGCGCCGGCAGCGCGCGGCGCAGCATGCCGAGCAGGACGAGGCCGTGCCAGCCGACCGCGCCGGCCACGACGAGGCCCCCGGCCAGGGTGAGCAGCCACCAGGTCGTGGGCACGCCCACCAGGACCGCCACCGCGCCGGCGGTGAGCAGCCCGAGGCGCCGGTTGTGCCACCGGGCCTGCTGCTCGGACACGGGCGTGCGCAGCAGCGTCTGGGCGAAATGGAAGCTCCAGACCAGGACGGAGTGGGTCACCGCACCGAGCAGGACCAGGTGCAACATCAGCCAGTTCGCGTCCGGCAACCACCGGTGGCCGAGGGCGACGAGCACGGCTGCCCCGAGCCAGCCGAGCAGCGGCAGGTCACGCAGCTTCGACCTGCCCCGGGCGGTGGAGCGGCTCATCGGCGCACCACCAACGCCAACGCCGTGACCATGAAGCCGAGCATCGCGAGCACGGTGAGGACGCCGCCGACCTGCCACAGCACGGTCGCGCCGGTGAGCGCGCCACCGAACCGGACGGCCAGGCCGGCCTGCAGCAGCACCAGGGGCGCCCACAGCACGGGCCGGTACGGCAGTGGACGGCCGAGCACGGCCGGCAGGATGACCGGAGCGTGCGCCATCACCATCGAGACGCCGAAGCCGAGGAACACCCCGTGCACGACGACGTCGTAGGTCCCCGGGCCGGACAGCAGCCCGACGGCCGCGAGCACGCCGCCGGCGAACGCCAGGTTGGCGTAGCCGACCAGCAGCGCGCCAGCGAGGTAGCGTCGCTGGCCGGCGAGCCCGAGCTGGCGCCGCACGACGTCGTGGGCCACGAGCCAGCCGGCGACCGCCAGCAAGGACAGCCCGACCACCCTCTCCCCGCCCGCCGGCGCAAGGAGGGCGGCGAGGATGGCCAGCGTCAGCACTGAGGCGAGGGCGAGCAGCTGCCGATCAGCCACGTCCCCCATGGTCAGAGCGGCCAGTTCGGCGCGCTCGGCCGCGATCGTGACCACCACGAACCCGATCAGCCAGGGCAGTGCGTGCGGGACGTCGACGGCGGCGGCCACCACCGCTCCCCCGAGCGCGAGCACGGCGGACAGTGCCTGCGCAGCGACGAGCGGACGGGGCGCCCGACGCCACAGTGCCACACAGACCGCGACGAACAACACCCCTGCCTCGACCTGCAGAAGCTGCCCCACAAGGGCGGGCACCGGGCTCACCAGGGCCAGCGCGCCCACCCCGTACAGGCCCGGTGCGAGATAGGCCCAGGCCCGACCGAGCGACTGCGCACGCTCCAGCGAGATCAGCGTGGCCAGGAAGCCGAGCACCATCACCTGCCCGTGCACATCGCCCAGCCGGGTGGCCACCACGGGGGCCCACACCTCGAGCCGCACCAGGGCCGCGTCGAGACCCGCGAGCAGGGCGCTCCCGCCGAGGGCCACCAGGAGCACACGACCCCGGGCGGCCCTGCGGCGGGTCTCGCCCGCCACGGAGGGGACGGTGGCGGCGAGCGGCACGGCCGGCCTCACCTCTGGCGCGCGGTGCAGAGGGTGGGACCGGCCGTGCCGGGACTGTGGTCCGCCTCAACGGCGGAAGGAGCGTGGGCGCCGTCGTGGGAGTGGACGTGGGGCTGGCCGCCGTCGTGGGAGTGCGGGGTGGTGTCGTGCACCTCCACCCAATCGGGGCCGTCGAGGGCGATCGCGGCGGCGGGGAACAGCCCGTTGTCCTCCTTGTCGATGTGGGCACGCAGCGCGTTCTCGAAACGGGCCATCGCCGTCCCGTCGGCCGGCGCGACCTCGCCCAGCAACGTGGCAAGGGTCTCGTGCTCGCCGCACAGCGTGGCGATGTGGTCGGCGTAGACCTCGTCGCGAGCCATCACTCGGAACAGCCCGGCTTCCTCGGCGACCGTGTGTGGCCACAGCAGGTCCGATACCGCGACCCGGGCAGCGTCGAGCCGCCCCGCGTCCCCGGAGCGGACGGCGGCGCGCAGCTCACCGGTCGCGTTGATGATCTCCACGTGCTCGGACATGAAGCGCCCGATCACCTCGATCGAGTCGCATCCGCAGTAGCTGCACATCCCATTCCCTTTTTCTACATACCGTCATGTAGAAAATAGCACTAGAGTGGCACCATGCGCACCTCAGCAAGGCTCGGGCCCGACCCGATCCGCACCGACCGGCCGCGGGACGCTGGCCTTCGCGTGCTGCGTGCGCTGGCCTCCCGGGAGTCGGCGACGCTCGCCGACCTCGCAGATGCCCTCGGCGGCCACCCGAACACCACCCGTGCCCAGCTCGAGCACCTGGTCGCCGCGGGGTTCGCCACCGCGCTGGACCTGCCCGCCTCCGGACGTGGACGACCGGCACACGCCTGGGCCGCGACGATCGCCGGGCGCCAGGTCGCCGGCGAGGACCCCAACCTGGACGGCCAGGCAGCGCTCCTGGAGGCCGTCGCCGAACACCTCGACCAGACCCCGGACCCGGTCACGACGGCGCACGCCATCGGCCTGGGGTGGGGACACCGGCTCGCCGCGAGCGGGGCCGACGGCCTCGTCCCGATCCTGGCCGCCCAGGGCTTCACCCCCGAGGAACAGGACGACGGCATCGCTCTGCGCACCTGCCCCCTGCTGGCCTCGGCCCGGCAGCGGCCGGCGGTCGTGTGCGGCATCCACCAGGGTCTGATCGACGCCATCGCCCCCGCGACCTGGGCACTCGAACCGTTCGCGACCCAGGGCGCGTGCCTGCTCCGCCGCCGTGGAGGTGCAGCGTGAACGACGCGCCGAGTCCGCTGACGGCAACGGTGGTCACGGTCTCGGACGAGATCGCCTCAGGCCGGGACGTGAACCGTGCGGGGCGGGTTGCGATCACCGAGCTGGCCGGGTATGGGATCGAGGCGGACCTGGTGGTCGTGCCCGACGATCCCGACGCCATCCGCGCGGCCGTGCGGGGGGCGATCGACCGGGGCTCCCGGCTGGTGATCACCAGCGGTGGTACCGGGATCGGCCCCGGCGACGTCACCGTCGACGCGGTCGCTCCGCTGCTGAGCTACCAGGTGCCGGGCATCAGCGAGGAGATCCGGCGCCGGGGCGCGGAGCACGCACCGGTCGCGCTGGTCTCCCGAGAGGTCGCCGGCGTCATTGTGGGCACGCCGTCCACCTTCGTCCTGACCGCGCCCGGCTCCCGTGGCGGCGTCCGTGACGCCGTCGCTGTCCTGGGGCCGCTCGCGGCCCACATCGTCCGCCAGCTCGACGGCGCGGGCCACCTGTGAGGGCGGCCCCCTCGATCAGGGACTCCCGGCTCGCCTGAGCCCGGGCCGGGCCTCGGCGAGCAGTTCGTCCAGCGTCGCGAGCAGCGCAGGGTCGGATGAGGTCATCCGCTCCATCTCGGCGCCGGTGTCGCAGCTGCACAGGGCGAGCGTGACCGCGCGGGTCGAGCGGGCCAGCGGACGCAGCGTCCCTCCGGCGCCGAGCCAGCGCTGGACGCGGGCGAGATCGTCTGCCATCACCGAAGAGCGTTCAGGACTTCTTCGGCGCCCCGGGTCGGGCGTAGCGCCACACGGTGATCAGGACGCACATCACGGCCCAGGCCACCCCGATCCAGTAGAAGGCGGTGGGCGACATGACGGTCAGCCCGACGCCGAAGAGGAACGGGCCGAAGGCGGCGATGGCGCTGGTCCAGCCGATCACACCGCCGGCCTGACGGCGCTCGAAGATCATCGGCATCTGCTTGAACGTGGACGCGTTGCCGATGCCGGCGAACAGGAAGATCGCCAGCATGCCCCACAGGAACTGGTTGAACCCGGCCTGCAGGGTGGCCGCGCTGGACGTGTCGGGGGTGAGCGCGGGGATCGTCCACAGGATCGAGGCGACCAGGCCGACGCCCGAGATCAGCGTCCAGATCGCCCCGCCCATGCGATCGGTGAGTGGGGAGAACAGGGCCCTCGCGGCAGCCCCGATCAGCGGGCCGAGGAAGACGAAGGCTGCCGGGTCCGGTACCTGGTAGCCCTGGACGAGGATCTGCGCGGTGGCGCCGGAGCCCTGGACGATGGCGGCGTTGCTGGCCCCGTACAGGTTGGCCATCAGCAGCCCGAACTGGGCGGCGAGACCTGAGAAGGTGCCGAAGGTCATGATGTAGAGCAGGGTCATCCACCAGGTGTCCTGGTTGGTGAAGATGTCGAATTGCTGGCGGATGTTCGCCTTGACCGGTACGGCCTTGAGGTACTGCCAGGCGATCCAGGCGCCGATCAGGATGAACGGCAGCCACACGAAGGACGCGGCCTGGTACCAGACCTCCCGGTCGGGCTTGCCGGCGATCTTCATCATCTGGCTCTGGCCGAGCCACCACAGCATGCCGAGCCCGATCAGCCACGGGGTGAGCAGCTGGACCAGGGAGACGCCGAAGTTGCCGATGCCGGCCTGCAGCCCGAGGGCTGTGCCCTGCTTGCGGCGCGGGAAGAAGTAGGAGGTGGAGGGCATGAATCCGGAGAACGCTCCACCGCCGATCCCGGCGAGGAACGCCAGCGTCAGCAGCTCCCAGTAGGGCGCCGTGGGCGACATCGAGCGGACGCCCCAGCCAAGGACGGGGAAGAAGAGCAGCAGGGTGGTGGCCGCGACCATCTTGCGTGTCCCCATGATCGGCGGGAGCACCATCCAGACCAGTCGGAGCAGGCCGCCGGAGAGCCCGGGGATGGCGGCGAGCCAGTACAGCTGGGTCTTGGTGAAGTCGTAGCCGATCGCGTTCAGCTTGGGCACGATGGCGGAGGGCAGGAACCAGGCGACGAAGGCCAGGGTGAGGGTGAAGGTGGTGATCCACAGGGTCTGCCAGGCCAGCCGGGAGTCCCAGGTCTCCTCGTTCTCGGGGTCCCAGGACGCCAGCCACTCGGGGCCGCTCTGGAGTCGCTGGACGATGCTGCTGGTCATGCGCGGGCCTCCTGCGGGGAACGGGTGTCGACGTGGTCGACGTCGAAGTGGTCGGCGAGTTCGGGGGACTTCTGGTGCAGCATCCCGACGATGGTGAGGTGCATCCAGATCGCGCAGATCGCGGTCAGGACGAACAGGACGAGGAAGGTGCTGGTCGGGAAGCCGGTCCAGAGCTTGGTGTAGGCGAACAGCGGCGGCAGGACGAAGCCGCCGAGCCCGCCGAGCATCCCGACCAGGCCGCCGACCGAGCCGACGTTGTCCGGGAAGTACTCGGGGATGTGCTTGTAGACGGCGGCCTTGCCGACCCCCATTGCGCAGCCCAACAGGAACACCAGTGTGGTGAACCCGGCCAGGCCGATGGTGTAGGGCAGGTGCTGGGTCTGGCTGCCGTCGGCGTGCACGACCACGACGTAGCCGTTGGGCATCATCAGGATGCCTGTGGTGGCGAGCATCACGGCGAACGTGGCGTACATCACCTTGCGGGCGCCGATCCGGTCGGAGATCCAGCCGCCGACCGGCCGCAGCAGGGAGGCGGGAAAGATGAACAGCGCCGTGAGCAGCGCGGCGGTGTAGAGGTCGAGGTGGAAGTTGTCGACGTAGTACTTCGGCAGCCAGGCCGAGAGCGCGACATAGGCGCCGAAGACCGCGACGTAGTAGAGGCTGAACCGCCACACCCGGACGTGCCGCAGCGGGGCGAGCATCTCCCGGACCGGCTTGCTCTCTCCGGCGAGCCGGTCGTGGTGCGGCACGATCAACCAGGTGAGCACCGCGAGCGCGACCAGCAGCACCGAGTAGAGCACCGGGACGAGCCGCCAGCCGCCCTGGACCCCGAACGCGAACGTGGCGCCGGCGGTGCCGGCGATCAGCGGCGGGCCGATGAACTTGGTCACCGACGCGCCGACGTTGCCTGCGCCGAACAGGCCCAGGGCGAAACCCTGCCGCTCCCGGCCGAACCAGGCCGCGTTCCAGGCGATGCCGACGCTGAACAGGTTCCCGGCGAAGCCGACCAGGAACGCCAGCACGAGCAGCACCCCGTAGCTGTGCGCGGTCGAGACCAGGTAGGCCGGGACGGACGTGACGGCCAGCATGGCGATGGTCACCTTGCGCCCGCCGATGCGATCGGTGAGCATCCCCGCGGGGAGGCGCCACAGCGAGCCGTTCAGGACCGCCAGCGCGCTGATCCAGGCCAGCTGCACGTCGTCGAGCAGCAGTTCCTTCTGGATCTCGATGCCGAGGATCCCGAACATCAGCCAGACCGCGAACATCGCGGTGAAGTCGATCGTGGACATCGCCAGCACGCGGTTCGCGCCGGGTCCGGTGGCGTGGAGGGGCGCGACCTTGTCGTCGCCGCGATGCGTGGTCACGGCGGATCCTGCAGGGTTCATCGGTTCCTTCGCTCCCGGTCCTGGGTGCCGACGGGATCCCACCCGCGGACGCGGCCGCGGGAGGGTGTGGGTGGGGCCGCGTCGCGGCTGCGGTAGACGACGTAGGGCCGGAACAGGTAGTGCAGCGGGACGGTGAAGGCGTGCACGAGCCGGCTGAACGGGACGAGTGCGAACAGTGCGAGCCCGATCAGGATGTGGACCTTGAACTGCCAGGTGCTCGCGGCCATCGCCGCGACGTCGGGCTGGAAGGCGAGCAGCGAGCGGAACCAGATCGAGACGGTCTCGCGGTAGTTGTGTTCCGTGCCGTCGGAGTAATGGCCGCCGGTGAGGGTGGCGAGGAGTCCGAGCAGGATCGCCGCGGTGAGCACGGCGTACATCAGCTTGTCGTTGCGGGTGGTGGCCAGGAACACCGGTCCGGTCGTGCGGCGCCGGTAGATCAGCAGCGCGATGCCCGCCAGCGTGGCCGCCCCGGCGAGGGTGCCCGCGACCAGCGCGACCAGGTGGTAGGTCTCCTGGGACACCACCAGGTCCGTCCATGACTTCGGGATCAGCAAGCCCATCAGGTGGCCGGCCAGGACCACGAAGATCCCGTAGTGGAACATCGGCGAGGCGATCCTCAGCAGCTTCGACTCGTACAGCTGGGATGAGCGGGTCGTCCAGCCGAACTGGTCGTAGCGGTAGCGCCAGATCAGGCCGGCGATCAGGGTGAGCGCGACGAGGTAGGGCAGGACGCCCCACGCCAGCAGGTCGAGCGTGTTCATGCGTGCTCCTCGGCGAGGTGGGGCCGGGTCCGGTCGAGCGGATCGAGGCCGACGAGTTCGACCGGCGGGGCCTGGCCGAACCGGGCCTGGACCTCGGCCCGCGTCCGGGGAGACTCCCCGGGCAGCAGGCCGCAGACCGCCTCCAGGACCCCGGTATGGGGCAGGCCGTCGGCAGCCAGGCCGATCCGGATCAGTTCGAGGCTCGCCCGGAACTGCTCGAGCAGGTCACGCCCGGCCCTGGGGGCGGCCGCGGCGAACTCGAGCACCATCGGCAGGTGGTCGGGGAGTTCTCCCCCGGTGTCGACCACCAGCCCGGAGTCGCGGTAGGCCTGCTTGATCCGCGCCAGCACCTCGCCGCGACGGCGGGTGTCGCCGTCGGTCCAGTAGGTCAGGTGCAGCGCATGCTTGCGGGACAGGTCGAACTCCTGCACGTGGAACGCCTGCAGGTCGCCCAGCGGCGCGCCGCGGAGGTGGGCGAGGATCCGGGCGAAACGATCCCCGGACGGTGTTCCGGCGAGGGCGGCCTCGATCAGGTCGAGACGGGCGAGCAGTTCCTCCTCGGGGTAGGAGAGCACGAGCGCGGCGGCCTGGCAGAGGACAGCGTCCCGCCCGTCCGGCGTCGGAGTCCGGGCGGCCGTGCTGCGGAACAGCGGGCTCATGGCTTCGTGTCCTCGTTGGCGTCCCAGTTGAGCAGGCCGCTGCGGTGGCGGAGTTGCTCGGCGGAGGCGGCCTCCTCGGCCTGCTGGCGCTGCTTCAGCGCGGTGTAGGTCTCGATCGCCACCGGTACGGGGCGGCCGGACGCCTCCCCGAACGGCCCGGACTCGTACATCCCGGGGCCGCCTTCGAAGTCCAGCGAGCAGGCGAGCTCCTCGAGGTTGTGCGCCTCCTCCCGGTGCGCGGTGGGGATGACGTAGCGGTCGGCGTACTTCGCGATCGCCAGAAGCCGGTACATCTGCTCGAGCGCCTCGGGTGTCATGCCGACGGCGGTGGCGAGGTCGGTGTCCCTGCCGGTGCCGAGGGTGACGCCACGCATGTAGGAGCGCATCGCGGCGAGCTTCTGCAGCACGCCGGTGACGATCCCGGTGTCGCCGGCGGTGAACAGCTCGGCGAGGTAGGCCACAGGAATCCGCAGCGCGTCGATGGCGCCGAACAGGTTGCCCGCCGCCTCGGCGTCGTGGCCCTGGCCCTGGAGCAGGTCCACCACCGGCGACAGCGGCGGGATGTACCAGACCATCGGCAGCGTCCGGTACTCCGGGTGCAGCGGAAGCGCCACGCGGAAGTGCTTGATCAGTGCGTAGACCGGCGACCGCTGGGCCGCGCTGATCCAGTCCTGCGGCATGCCGCCGGCCCGGGCCAGGGCGATCACCTCGGGGTCGAAGGGGTCGAGCATGAGGTCGACCTGGGCGGAGTAGAGGTCCTTCTCTTCCACCGAGGCAGCCGCGAGCACGGCGTCCGGGTCATAGAGGACGATGCCCAGGTAGCGCAGCCGGCCCACGCAGGTCTCCGAGCACACCGTCGGCAGCCCGACCTCCAGGCGCGGGTAGCAGAACGTGCACTTCTCGGCCTTGCCGGAGCGGTGGTTGAAGTAGATCTTCTTGTACGGGCAGCCGGTGATGCACTGCCGCCAGCCCCGGCAGCGGTCCTGGTCGACCAGCACGATGCCGTCCTCGGCGCGCTTGTAGATCGCACCGGACGGGCACGAAGCCATGCAGGACGGGTTGAGGCAGTGCTCGCAGATCCGGGGCAGGAAGAACATGAAGCTCTGCTCGTACTCGAGCCGGAGCTTCTCGTTCGCCTCATCACGCAGCTTCGCCAGCACCGGGTCGTCGGTGAGCGTCCGGGCGGTGCCGCCGAGGGCGTCGTCCCAGTTCGCCGACCAGGTGATCGCGGTGTCCTCCCCGGTGATCAGCGACTTGGGCCGCGCGACGGGGAAGTCGTCGCCGAGCGGGGCGGAGACGAGGTTCTGGTAGTCGTAGGTCCACGGCTCGTAGTAGTCGTCGAGTTCGGGCTGGACGGGCGAGGCGAAGATGCTCAACAGCTTCTGGAAGCGTCCGCCCGCGCGCAGCTTGAGCCCGCCGGTCGGGGTGCGGACCCAGCCGCCGCGCCAGCGGTCCTGGTCCTCGTAACGGCGGGGGTATCCCTGTCCGGGCCGGGTCTCGACGTTGTTGAACCAGACGTACTCGGTGCCGGCCCGGTTGGTCCAGGCCTGCTTGCAGGTGACCGAGCAGGTATGGCAGCCGATGCACTTGTCGAGGTTCATCACCATCGCCACCTGGGCCATCACGCGCTTGGGAGCCATCAGTAGGTCACCTCCTGGGAGCGGCGGCGGACGGTGGAGACGATGTCGCGCTGCACCCCGGTCGGTCCGAGGTAATTGAACGCGTACGCCTGGTGGGCGTACCCGCCGATCAGGTGGGTCGGCTTGACCAGGATCCGCGTCACGGAGTTGTGGATACCGCCGCGCTTGCCGGTCGCCTCCGACTTGGGTACGTCGATGGTGCGCTCCTGGGCGTGCTGGACGTAGCAGATGCCGTCGGGAAGCTTGTGGGTCACCACCGCCCGGGCGACGAAGACGCCGTTGGCATTGGTGAGTTCGATCCAGTCGTTGTCGGCGACCCCGATGCTGGCCGCATCGTTCACGCTCATCCAGGCCTGCGGACCGCCCCGGCCCAGGCTGAGCATGAACAGGTTGTCCTGGTACTCCGAATGGATCGACCACTTGTTGTGCACGGTGAGGTAGCGCAGGGTGATCGCCTTCTCCCCGGTCGGTCCGAGCTCCGGCTCACCGAACGCCCTGCTCATGTCCAGCGGCGGACGGAAGGTGGGCAGTTGTTCCCCGGCGTCGATCATCCAGTCGTGGTCCAGGAAGAAGTGCATCCGTCCCGACAGGGTGTGCCACGGCTTCAACCGCTCGGTGTTGATGGTGAAGGCGGCATAGCGCCGTCCACCGGTCTCCGAGCCGGACCACTCCGGGGACGTGATCACCGGCTGCGGCGCGTCCTGAGTCTGCCGGTAGGTGATCCTGCGCTCCTCCTGGCCCTCGGACAGGTCGGCGAGCCGGCGTCCGGTCTTCGCCTCGAGGTCGCGGAAGCCCTGGGTGGCCAGTTCGCCGTTCGTGGTGCCGGAGAAGGCGAGAATCGCCTCGGCCAGTCGGGCGTCGGTGTCGATCGCCGGCCGCCCCGCGCCCGCGCCGGACGGCATCACGCCGTGCAGCCGGGCGAGCAGGTCGACCGAGTGCGTGACGTCGTAGGTGATGTTCTTGACAGTGAACCCGAGCCGGTCGGCCAGTGGCCCCACGGTGGCCAACTTCTCCGCGATCGCGGTGTAGTCGCGCTCGACCACCATCAGTGCCGGGAGGTTCTTCCCGGGAATGGCGGGGATGTCGGTGCCCCGCCAGTCGGGGACGTGGCCGCCGGGCTGGGCGATCTGGCCGGGGGTGTCGTGCTGCAGCGGGACGGCGACAAGGTCCTTGCGGGTGTCCAGACGCCCCTTCGCGAGCCCGGAGATGGCCTGCGCGAGCAGGGTGAAGAACTCGAAGTCGCTCTTCGCCTCCCAGGGCGGGTCGATCGCCGGCGTGAAGGCGTGCACGTAGGGGTGCATGTCCGTGCTGGAGAGGTCGTACTTCTCGTACCAGGTGGCGGCCGGGAAGACCAGGTCGGAGAGCAGGGTGGTGGAGGTCATCCGGAAATCGGCGCTGATCAGGAGGTCGAGCTTGCCCTCGGGCGCCTCGTTGGGCATCCGCACGATCGTGGGTTTCGCTTCGGCGGCGTGCTGGTTGGGCATCAGGTTCGAGCCGGTACCGAGCAGGTGTTTGAGGAAGTACTCGTTGCCCTTGGCCGACGACCCGAACAGGTTGGAGCGCCAGACCACCATCGTCCGGGGCCAGTTCACCGGGGCGTCGATGTCCTCCAGGGCCGTGGTCAGCGAGCCGTCCTTGAGCCGGGCGGCGACCCACTCGGCGACCGAGGCCGCCTCGCCCCGTTCGACCGCGGCCGTGGCCTCATCGGCGAGGTCGAGCGGGTTGCGGTCGAACTGGGGGTAGAACGGCATCCAGCCCAGCCGGTGCGACAGGGCCATCGCGTCCGCGGTGTGCAGCCCGTCCAGGTGCCCGGTGCTCAGCGGCGATTTCACCCGGTCGGCGGAGTAGCCGTCGGTGCGCCACTGGTCGGTGTGCATGTACCAGTAGCCGGTGCCGATCATCGTCCGCGGGGGACGCGACCAGTCCAGCGCGTTGGCGAGGTTGAACCAGCCGGTCATCGGCCGGCACTTCTCCTGGCCGACGTAGTGCGCCCAGCCGCCGCCGTTGCGTCCGATGCAGCCGGTCAGCATGAGCAGCGACATGATCGCCCGGTAGGTGACGTCGGCGTGGAACCAGTGGCAGATGCCGGCGCCGATGATGATCATGGAGCGGCCCTGGGAGTCCTCGGAGTTCTTCGCGAACTCACGCGCGATCCGGATGCACGCCTCGGCGGGCACGGAGGTGATCTCGGCCTGCCAGGCCGGGGTGTAGGGGGAGGTCGGGTCGTCGTAGCCGGACGACCACTCACCCGGCAGCCCGTCCCGGCCGACGCCGTACTGGGCGAGCATGAGGTCGAGCACCGTGGTGACCAGGTGGTCTCCCACCTTCACCGCCGGGACGCCGCGACGGATGATCGTGCCCTCGCCACGCGGGTCCTCGAAGCAGGGCAGCGCGATCTCGACGGGCCCGGCCCCGGCGACCCCGGCCAACGTGAGCGCGGGGGCGAGGTCGCCGAGGTCGAGGTTCCAGCGGCCCTTGCCGGCCTCGTTGTAGCGGTCGCCCATCGTCCCGTTGGGGACGGCCGGCGCCGCGGAGGCCGAGTCCCAGACCAGGGTCTTGAACGCGGCGTCGGTCCTGGCGTCGTCCGGGTCCCGCTGCGCACGCCGCAGGGTCGCCGGGTCGAGGTCGGCGGCGGTGAGGAACTTGGCTGCGGTCAGGCCGTGACCGTCCGGGTGCTCCACTAGGGTGACCAGCATCGGCAGGTCGGTGTACTTCGTCACGTAGTCGGTGAAGAACGGCACCTGCCGATCCACGAAGTTCTCCTTGAGGACGACGTGGCCCATCGCCATCGCGAGCGCGGCATCGGTGCCGGCCTGCGCGGGCAGCCACTCGTCGGCGAACTTGACGTTGTCGGCGTAGTCGGGAGAGACCGTGACCACCTTCGTGCCCCGATAACGCACCTCGGCCATCCAGTGCGCGTCCGGCGTGCGGGTGACGGGGACGTTGGAGCCCCACATCATCAGGTAGGTGGAGTCCCACCAGTCGCCGGACTCCGGCACGTCGGTCTGGTCGCCGAACACCTGTGGGCTGGCTACCGGCAGGTCGGCGTACCAGTCGTAGAACGATGTCATGGCGCCGCCGATGAGGTGGTTGAAGCGGGTGCCGACAGCGTGGGAGACCATGGACATCGCCGGGATCGGCGAGAACGACACACAGCGGTCCGGCCCGTAGGTGCCGATGGTGTGCACGTAGGACGCCGCGGCGATCTCCAACGCTTCTGACCAGGAGAGCCGGACCAGGCCGCCCTTCCCGCGGGCGGACTGGTAGCGCTTGCGGGTCTCCGGGTTGCCGGAAACCTCGGCGAACGCGGCGACCGGATCTCCCAGACGGGACTTCGCCTCGCGGTAGGCCTCCACCAGCACCCCCCGGCCGTACGGGTAGCGGACCCGGGTGGGGCTGTAGGTGTACCAGGAGAACGCGGCGCCCCGCGGGCAGCCGCGGGGTTCGTACTCGGGACGATCAGGGCCCGTGGTCGGATAGTCGGTCTGCTGGGACTCCCAGGTGATGATGCCGTCCTTGACGTACACCTTCCACGAGCAGGATCCCGTGCAGTTCACGCCGTGGGTCGAGCGAACCACCTTGTCATGGCTCCAACGATCGCGGTAGAAGACGTCCCCGGCGCGGCCACCCTCACGGAAGACCGCGCGGCCGTCAGCGGTCTCGTCCCACTTCGTGAAGTACCTGCCCAGCTTGAGCAGGGCGTCGGCCGCAGGCCCGTCGAGATGCGCGCGCTCGGTGGTCATGGCTCATGCTAACCAGAGCGCAGGGGTTTATACGAACTTTTCGGTAAAAATGATTGGACCGGCTTGCCCCAGTGGACGCGCGGCGTATCCTCAGCCACCCGCGAACGGCGGAAGTACGTCGACCCTGGCCCCGCCGGAGATTCGGTCGGCCCGGTTCCGCACAGGCGCGCCGTCCACCAGGAGCGAGCAGCAGGCCAGTACCCGGGCGAGGGCCTCATCGGGCCCGGCGAGCCGCGTCATGAGCTCCTCGGCGCTGAGGTCCCCAGCCTCGAGCGTCGTTGCGGTCGTACCGGCAGCGTCTGCAGCGCCGGCGTAGAACCTGATCTCCACCTCAGCCCCCGATCGCGCTCATCGTCCGGGCCGGCTGGTGGAAGCCCGGCGTCCCGATCCCATGCCCGGCGGCCTTTCCCCGGTGCGCACCGGCCCACAGGGCAGCGAGTTCGTCGTCGGCAGCGCCCGCGCGCAGCGGGGTGCGCAGGTCGGTCTCGGTGTGCGCGAACAGGCAGGTGCGCAGGTGGCCATCGGCGGTGAGCCGGGTCCGGTCGCAAGCGGCACAGAACGGGGCCGTGACCGAGGCGATCACGCCGATCCGTCCGGCCGGGTGGTGCTCACTCGCGGCGACCAGCCACTCCTCCGCCGGGGCGGATCCGCGCTGCTCGGCCGGTGTGAGTTCGAAATGGCGGCCCAGGGCCTCAAGGATCTCCGCCGCCGGCACCATCGAGGAGCGGTCCCACCCGTGCTCGGGGCCGAGCGGCATCTGCTCGATGAACCGCAACCGGTAGCCCCGGACCAGACAGAACTCGGCCAGCGGCACCACGTCGGCCTCATTCACCCCGCGCATCACCACCGTGTTCACCTTCACGGGCCGCAGCCCGGCAGCCTCGACGCCGGCGAGGCCGCGCAGCACGTCCGGGAGCCGGTCCCGGCGGGCGAGCGCGGCATAGCGCTCCCGGTCGAGGGTGTCCAGGGACACGTTGACCCGGTTGAGCCCGGACTCGGCGAGTTCGTGGATGCGCCGCTCCAGCCCCACGCCGTTCGTGGTCAGGGAGATCTCGGGCGGGAGTCCCTCATCGGTGCGCAGCCGGGCGGTGCTGGCCACGATTCCCGCCAGGCCCCTGCGCAGCAGCGGTTCGCCCCCGGTGAAGCGCACCTTCCGGACTCCGAGCAGGCGTACCGCCACCGAGACCAGGTGCACCACCTCGTCATCGGTGAGCACGTCCGCGGTCGGCAGCCAGGGCAGTCCCTCGGCGGGCATGCAGTAGCTGCACCGCAGGTTGCACCGGTCGGTCAACGACACCCGCAGGTCACGGGCCGTCCGCCCATGGGCGTCCCGGAGGCCGGTCACAGCCAGCGCGGTGGCGGTCATGGCGGCTCCCTGAGATCGTGGACGCCCACACCGTAACCGACGTAGTTACGAACATCTAGTGAAAAACCTGCGGTGGTGGGGGATCATGGGTACATCCGAGATGGAGGTGCGATGAGCGAGGCCGCGGAGCGACTGGGCCCGATGCGTGCCGAGGTGCTCGACCATCTGCGCGACGTCGGCGGCGCGGTCGGGGTGGGTGACGTCGCCGCCGCGGTCGGACTGCATCCGAACACCACCCGATTCCACCTGGACGCGCTGGCCCGGGCCGGCCTGGCCGTCCGGGACGTCGAACAGCGGACCCAGCGGGGGCGGCCGAAGATCCTCTACCGCGCCGCTCACGGGCACCAGTCCGGGCGCTACGAGTCACTCGCCGATGCCATGGTGCGACACTTCGCGCGTGGGGTGGACGACCGATCCGAGCGCGCCGTCGACGCCGGCGCGGCCTGGGGTGACGAGCTGAGGCGCGCCCGGCAGGAGGTAGAACCGGACCAGCCGCCGCTGGAGAGGCTGGTGGCCGCGATGAACGACCTCGGCTACCAGCCACACCTGGTCGAGGAGACCGATCCGGTTCTCGAACTGCGGCCCTGTCCCTACGCGGCGCTGGCAGATGCCGACCCGGCCGTCATCTGCCAACTTCACCTCGGCCTGGTCCGCGGCATCCTCGGCCCTGGACAGCCCTGGACCGCGACCGAGATTCGGCCCTGGGTCACCCCGACCACCTGCCGCGTGCTGCTCGGAAGGAAGGCCGGTTCGGCCGAGCCCGCGAATGCGTGAGTTTCTCACCCTCGAGCAGTACCAGGTCGAATTGCTCGCGCTCGCGACGCCGCCGAGCGGGCCCGAGTCGCTGGCCCTCGCCGACGCGCCAGGACGGGTCCTGGCGGCACCGGTGCGCAGCGCGGTGAGCATCCCCGGGTTCGACAACTCGGCCATGGACGGCTACGCGGTCCGGCTCGCCGACGTCACTGCGGTTCCGGCCCGCCTTCGGGTCGTCGGGGATGTTCCGGCCGGAAGCGCGGCAGATCCGTGGGCGGCCCCGGGCGAATGCGTCCGGATCATGACCGGCGCCCCACTGCCCTCCTTCGCCGACACCGTGGTACCCGTGGAGCACACCGAACCGAACGGGGACTGGGCAACTGTGACGTCGGCGCCGGCGCGGGTCGGCGCCCACGTGCGCCGCGCCGGGGACGACATCGAGCCCGGCGCGGAACTTGCCGGGTCCGGCGCCGACGTCACGCCCTCCCTCCTCGGTGCACTGGCGGGCGCCGGCGTCGTGAGCGTGCTGGTGAGTCCCAGACCGGTAGTCGCCGTGTGCGCGACCGGCGACGAACTCGTGACGGACGGTTCGCAGCTGCGACGCGGGCAGGTCTACGAGTCGAACTCGCGGGCACTTGCCGCCGCGCTCGCCTTACACGGCGCGATTCCGGTGCGGGCGGACCCGGTTCGCGACGATCCCGTCGCACTGGCCGGATGGCTGGACGCGATATCCCCGCGCGCCGACCTGGTGGTGCTGACCGGCGGAGCCAGCGTCGGTGCCTACGACGTGGTCCGCGACGTGCTGGAGGCGGCCGGGGGCACTTTCCGCCACGTCCGGGTCCAGCCGGGCAAGCCACAGGGCTGGGCGGTCTGGAACGGCGTGCCCGTCATCTCACTGCCCGGCAACCCGGTGTCGGCCCAACTCAGCTACGAACTGTTCGTCCGCCCGCTGCTGGACCGGATGCTGGGCAGGACGGAACGGCCCTGGTTCACCGCTGTCGCCGGGGCGGCCTGGGCCTCACCGGCCGGTCGCTGCCAGATCGTGCCGGCGCGGCTCACCACGGCGACCGACGGTCGGTTGACGGCCGAGCCCGCACACCCCAGAGGCTCCGCCTCCCACATGATCACCTCCCTGGCCCGGGCAGACGGCTACGTGATGGTCGACGCCGAAGCGACAACGGTCTGCGTCGGTGACCCGCTGCGCGCGAGGTGGCTGTGATCACCGCCTACCAGGCCGTCGTCCTGGCCGGTGGCCGCGCCTCGCGCCTGGGCGGGCCGAGCAAGCCAGACCTCGTCGTGGACGGGCATCGACTACTGGACACAGCGCTGAAGGCCGCCCGCGGCGCGGAGCAGGTCGTGGTGGTCGGCGACGCCGCAGTGCCGCCCGGCATCCTTCGAACACGAGAGGATCCGCCCTTCGGCGGGCCCGTCGCCGGACTGGAGGCCGGCCTCGGCATGCTCGGAACAGGCAGCCCATGGACCCTCGTGCTGGCCAGCGACCTGCCCGACGCCGAGGCCGCGGTCCGCGTCCTCCTGCAGGCCGAGCCGAGGCCCGAGCACGACGGCGCCTGTCTGGTCGGCGACGAGGGGCGCCTGCAGTGGCTCCTGGGCTGCTACCGCACTCCCGCGCTGCGGCGGCGGCTCACTGAACGGGATGGAGCCTCCGCTATGTATCGCCTCCTCGAACCGCTGAACCTCCTTGCTGTCGATCCGGGAACGGCGAGCGTCGTGGACCTGGACACCCCCGGCGACGTCGCCCGGTGGGCCGCACGAGGGGAGAAGCTATGAGCCTCGTTCCGTTGGTGGCGCCGGGTCCGGAGTTGTCGGTGTCCGATCGGGAGCGGTTCGCGCGGCACCTGCCGATCGCCGGGATCGGGGCGGAGGGGCAGCGGCGGTTGCGTGCTGCACGGGTGTGCGTGGTGGGAGCCGGAGGGCTGGGCAGCCCGGCACTGCTCTACCTGGCCGCGGCGGGGGTCGGCACCCTCGGCGTGGTGGACGCCGACGCGGTCGAGCTGGTGAACCTGCAGCGACAGGTACTGCACGCCACCGCCGGGATCGGGGCGCCGAAGGCGGCCAGCGCGGCGGCCCGGCTGGCCGGGCTCGACCCGGCCGTGCGGGTGGTGCAGCACCCGGTCCGGCTGGAGGTGGGGAACGCCGCGGAGATCCTGGGCGGCTACGACCTGGTCATCGACGCCGTGGACAACTACCCGACCCGCTACCTGATCTCGGACGTGTGCGCAGAGCTCGGTGTTCCGGTGGTGTGGGGCGCGGTGCAGGTCACCCGGGCCCAGGTGAGCGTGTTCTGGAGCCGCCCCGTCGGTCCGGACGGGCCGCTGCCCGGGATCACCCTGCGCGATCTCTACCCGGAGCCACCCGATCCGGCGACCTGGGTGACCGCCGCACAGGTGGGCGTGCTCGGTGCGATGTGCGGCCAGGTCGGCGCGCTGCTGGCCACGGAGGCGATCAAGCTGATCACCGGAGCCGGCGACCCCCTGTTCGGCCGCCTGCTCTACCTGGACACCATGGCCGCCACCGTGGCGGAGGTGCCCCTGACCCCGAGGAGGAAGCCCTGAATCCGGGGCTGCCTCGGGCCTGACGGCACACACGGCTCGCGCCCGATCCAGCGACTATCTGACACGACCGACCTCTGATCGGCTGCGAACGGTCCCATCGGAGTCGCGTGGATGGCGCTCGTGTCGCGGCCCGTATCAGGAAGCTGGATCGAGGTCGCCCGGGCACGGAGTCAGAACGGAGTGCCGGGACCCTCACAGGCCCGTCATCCTCGGCAGCCCGACTCCTGCCCCGCGTTGGCCTGGCCGGTGCTGGTGGGGCCGACACCGTGGCGCAACGGCTCCTCCGTACCGTTCTTGAACCGGCACGTGGGGCAAATGAGGGGCAGAGATCCCCCAAAGGGACGGCAGACTCCAGCCATCAGGCCTAGCCAGAGGCAGTTTGCGCGTCCAGCTTCCGTGGGGCAGACGTGGGGCACGAATGACCCCGAGTAGGCCTCAACCAGCCCGAGGCAGCCCACCGCCACGAACGAAACCCCTAGTCACAGCGATTCGGGAATGGCCAGCAGAAACACGCGAGAGGTATTGCACCTCCACTTTTCGCCATTGTTTCGAGGGTAAAACCCCTAGTCAAAGCCACCTTGGGTGCGCGAGAGAGGAGTTGAACCTACCTCGACGATCGCGCCAACCGCTTTACCACTAGGCATTTCGTCCAGTTCCGGGCCCGGGCTGTCGGTCGCGTGGGGCAGACGAGGGGCAGCCTGAGTCTGCAAGTGTGCGGACGCCGTGTGATCCAGGGCCTGCAGGCGGCCCTCGCAGGTCCGTCCAGCTAGGTTTATATCGGTTCGATCGGCCGAAATGGGAGGCGAAATCCGTCGTGGCTTTCGAGCCCGCGCTACCGCCTTGAGAGTTCAACCCGGGCATCGTGCACGCCGTTTCACGGCGCCCTGGACGCTCCGCTGAGCGTGAACCGCAACCTCCACAACCCCCACAACAGCCACGACCACGCGCGAACTGTGT
>Ga0334884_1000326_pt1 | contig 90479 bp, 83 predicted proteins | sample GraSluR1_MG_7_FD_207215 | JGI IMG/M metagenome (GOLD analysis project Ga0334884, IMG submission 207215) | Sludge microbial communities from methane-producing bioreactor in Wageningen University, Netherlands - Granular Sludge_12_05 R1 | ecosystem: Engineered > Bioreactor > Anaerobic >... | reverse complement strand
TAATAGAAGCGATAAACACCAGAGAGGTAGAAGAGACACCGCAGAAGGAGAAGTACGAGAGCTATCTTCTGCTGGCGAGCGCGCCGGGACTGACGATCGAGAGTCTGAGACCGGTCCTGGAGGCCTTCGAATACAGGATAACTCTACTGAGTGTTTCGGACAAACTCATAGCGATAGGCGAGGACGAAGACCTCCGCAAGTTCAAGGCGCTCTACAAGAGTCTTCAGGCACAGGAAGTCGAAAGGGAGAGCAGAGTAGCGCTCGAGATCAGGAGCATTCCGGGCTGGGAACTGTCCAGAGTGAACGCATACCTGGAACTCTTCCTTGGAGCGGACGACTTCTCCAGGATCTCGGTAGTCGACACATCTACCGGATATGTAGTACTTACACCGCTATTGCTGAGGAGAAGTATAGAGAACGAGATAGAGAGGCTGAGAAACCTCGAGAATCCCGACTTCTCAGTAGTGGAGAGAGTGCCTCCGGTAACGGACCTCACGGGACTGCTGGCCCGACTGGGAATAATAGTTGACACTGTATCCATGGGAGAGAGGACGATACTGCTCGGATCGCAAACAGACGTTACCAGGGCGAAGGCGATAGTAGAGCAGCTTGTCGGATCTATAGTGATAGAGGATAAACCACAGAGGCTGATCTATACAGTTCTGGAAATAGCGGTAGAAGAAGCGGGAAGCATCCAGACGATACTCGAGAGTCTGGAGATAGAAGTAAAGCTGCTGAGTTCGCCGTCCGGAGTAGTGGCGGTAGGAACAGAGGAAAGCGTAAACCAGGCATCGAGGGTTACGCAGGACATACTGAGCAAGAGAATAGTGGTGGAACAGGAGCCGGCATACGCGTTCAGCGAGATAGCGACGGTCGATCTACAGAGCTACCAGACGATACTGGACAGACTCGGGACGGAGGTAGAGCTGCTGAGTTCGCCGTCCGGAGTACTGGTTGTCGGATCGAAGGAAAAGGTAGAGGAAGCGTTGAAGATAATCAACTCGGTGCTTTCCAAAGAGGCCGAACTGAGTGTGACCGAGGAAGAGCCGAAGAGAGTCTCCGCGGTGATGGGAGGCATACCCGGCTGGACAGACGAGAAGTACTCGGGATACTTCAGGGACTACCTTGGAGCGGACGACTACTCTAGACTTTCCATAACACCGTCCACCGCCGGATACATAGTCATAGGACCGCAGGAAGTACTGACGAGACTCGAGAATGAAGTAAGCAGACTCGCGAGTATAGAAGATCCGTTCTATGTTATTGAGGACACACTGCCGGCCATAGACCAACTGGGAACGCTTCTGGACAGACTGGGTCTGAAGGTCAGTATTCTTCCGGTCGGAGACAGATATCTGATCGTAGGCAGGAAGGACAGTGTCACAAGAACGGTGGATCTTATTCAGGCCTTGAAGCGCGGTGTGGAATCGCCGGTAACCACTCAAAACTATGAGTACATGATCCTCGAGGCGAGTTCGCAGATTGTCGAGACTGTCCGGCAGGTGCTCTCGGAACTGAAGATAGAGGTTAGTGTGATAAGCTACGCCGGCAATGTGATCCTTGTCGGTTATAAAGAGGCTTTGCAGTCGGCCTCGGAGATCGTGAAATCGATTAGAGACAAGACCGGTGAGGTCTCCGTTGATGAGAAACTTGAGTATGTTTTCACCGATATTCCACAGGACAAAATCGCCGAGTTTTCCAGTATACTCAGCAGTCTAAGGCTCGAAGTTCAGTTGCTCTCTTCCCCTTCAGGGGTCATGCTGGTTGGTATAGAGGCAGAGGCTGAAAGAGCTATGGAAGTTATAAAGTCTGTTCTCTCAAAGTCCCAGGAAGATGAGAGTGTCGAGTCTAGATACTTCAACAATCCCGCGGGCTGGGAAGAGGGGAAACTGGCAACTTATCTCAGGAGTTATCTGGGCGAAAGAGACTGGGTGAAGATAAGTATTACACCGGTCCAGGCCGGTTACTTGATAGTCGGTCCATCGGCCGTGTTGGAGAGAATCCAGAATGAGCTTTCCAGGCTCGCCGGTCTTGAGAAACCATACTACCAGATAGTAGATGCGGTTCCCTCTATCCAGAACCTCGAATTCTTGCTCGAGAAGATGGGACTGGCCGTTTCCGTTGTTACTACCGACGGAAAGACCATGATAATCGGAACTCAGAGCGATGTTTCTCAAGCTGTGAGAGTCCTCAACGAATTAACCAGAGGAATCAAAACCCCGGACCCCGAAGAAAAGGTGGTCTATGCTTTCATAGATATCCCCTCTGAAGAAATCGAGAATTTCAGGACTATCTTTGACAGGCTGGCAATTTCTGTCGACTTGATCAATACTCCGAGCGGTCCGATAGCCTTTGGAGCCAGTGAGTTTATCGAGCTTGCAAAAGAGACGGCTACCTCGATTCTCTCGCGTAAGGAAAGTCAGATAGTCGCCGGGGAGACAAGTTATCTTATAGTCGAGGTAAGGGACGGTTTCGATCTGGCGTCGGCCCAATCGGTAATATCCGCATTCAATCTCAACACATATCCGCTGTCAGTTGCTGGCAAACTCGTAATTATTGGTTCGGGAGTTGAACTCGAAAGATTTAGCAAAATAAGAAGCGATATTATAAGCGAGCATAGAGTAACGGTGATAGTACCGCGTGAAGTGTCGCTCGAAGAGCTATCCGGCATCTCGCAGACTCTTCAACTCGATGTCTCGGTATTCGAGATCAGGAATAACTTCGTGGTCTATGGCAAAGAGCAGGACATAACGAAGCTTAGGAGCATCCTGAACGAGGTGGTGAGTAAAGAGCCTTCAGTTGAGGCATTGCAGATCGAAACCTTCACGGGTATCGAGGTAGACCTTAATTATCTGAGAGAAATTCTCGATAGCATGCAGATATCTATGAAGCTCTACGGGGAGGGTAAGAGTATTGTCGCCGTGGGCAAGGCATCAGACCTAACTTCTCTGCGGGGACTGCTGAAGCAATTGCAGACCGACTCTCCAGAGGTGACTCGTTCCGTTGCCTTCTATCCAAAACTCGAGGGTTGGACGGGCGAGATTCTCGGGAATTTCTTCCAGGCTATGGATATCAATGTGCTAGTCTTCCAGGAAAACTCCCGTGGTTATCTTTTGATAGGACTTCCGGGAGATTTAGAGAGAATCGAGTCACTACTTGACGGACTCGAGATGAAGATCAAAACGGTTACGAAACTTTACCAGATACCTTCTGGAATGAGCTTCGAGGAACTTAGAGATATCCTCCTGGCCTCTGGATTCAACCTTTCATATAACAGAATCGGTCAGAGCATGTCAATATCCGGTCCCGAAGACGCCGTGAGCATGGCGATCGCTATGCTGGACGAAGTGATACGTAGCGGACTTGGAAAGGGGCTTTCATACACATTGATCGATCTTCCCGCCGACCTGACACTTGATAAGCTGCAGAAGATCATGCTGGATATGGAACTGACGATCTCGATAGTACAGATAGAGAAGAGATTCATGTTAATCGGTACCGACAGCGATCTGAGAAGAGCCAGGGAGATAGTAGAGTATCTCAGACCGGAAAAGCCAGTCGAAGAAACCGAGAAGGTCTACGCCGTTGTCGCACTTCCGGAAGGGTTAACTGTTAATGAAGTCTCTCTACTGGTTGAAAGACTGGGTATCAATGTCGAGGTTCTTTCAGTGGCCGAAAACATAGTTCTGATAGGCACGAATAACGCAATAGACGCCTTCAAAGAACTTATCGCGACCATATCCGGCGCCCTTGGCACTGGATCGAGGGACACGGTGTCTTACAGAATAGTGTCTCTTCCTTCGGGTGTGACAGTTCCTCAGTTCGAAGCTCTGCTAGACTCTCTGAGGATTTCGTCGAGAATCGTTGAGGTTTCCGACAGTATAGTGTTTGTTGGGACTCCAGAAGAAAATGCCATAGCAGAAAAACTCCTCTACGAGTTCAAGCCGCAGGAAGTCTTAACTCAGGACACTTCGCGCAGCTATACAACGATTTCCATGCCTCCGGGATTCGATTTTGCCTCTCTTAGCTCTATTCTCGAGAAGATCGGACTAGACGTCGATCTTACGCTGGCAGGGAACGTGCTCGTTGTTGTTGGCGATAAGGAGGAGCTGCCTGAAGTCGTTGATGTGATAAGCGGCCTTCATGGTACCGGAAGCCGACCCGAGATAATGAAGCTCGAGTATGACGTGTTAGAAATTCCGCTCTCTCTGGATATGAACACTCTGAACGAAGCTATCGGGGCTCTGAAGATACCGAGTACTCTGATCAGAAGCGGAAACTCTCTCTTGATAGTCGGAAGCAACGCCGATATAGCCGAAACTAAAAGGCTTGTAACTATCCTTCAACCTCGAGACCTTTCCGAAGGCAGCGGCCGGTCTTACAGGATTATTACAATGCCTGCCGGCTTCACTTCACAAGACTTGCAGACCTTGCTTACCAGAACGGGTACCGATGTCGAAGTGTTGCAGGTCGAGAATGTTCTTCTGCTCGCCGGTTCAGAAGATACTCTGGAAAGCTCTATAAAGTTTATTGAGAGATTGAGAAAGGTATCTACCGGTGACACGGGAGACAGAGGCTATGAGATCCTCTCTACCACAGAAGCAGTAGGAGTACAGTTATTGACTCAGCTATACAGACTAGTAGGTCTGGATGTCGATATTCTTGATGGTGATGGTTTTGTAGTCTTTGCCGGACGGAAGTCGGAGATAGTACTGGCAGTCGAGATCTTCGACTCTCTGGTCAAGAAGACTTCTAAAGATGCGGGTCCTCTCTCATATACCATCACGATACTTCCGCAGAGTCTGACCGCGGCGCAGTTGCAGGAGGCCTTCGAGTCTATAAAGATACCTGTTAGCCTTATGGAGGCGGGCGACTACACGATAATGGTAGGAACTAAGGATTCACTTACAAGGGGACAGGAACTGATATCGTCGCTCCGAATAGGCGTAGATGCAAGCGGGACGTCCGCAGACGGGTCAATTTCGTACGTCACTTTCGGTAAACCCGAAGGGACTGAGATAAATCAGCTGGAGACGATCGCCGGACTGATGGAGCTTAAGCTTAAATTCCAGTCCGTCGGCGACAAGGTCTTCATGATCGGCAGCGATCGAGACCTTATGAGTTTTGAAGAAGTGTTGAAAGGCCTCGCCGTAGAGAAGGCCGGTGTTGTTAATCAGTTCAGGTATGCCAGAGTAATCCCCGGTCTGAACGGCGATACTTTGAATCTCTACCTTGTTGCTAAGGGCGTCGAGCTGGCCGGTGTCTTTGACGTGAGCGGCGGTTATCTTCTAGTGGGTAACGCTGAAACTATCGAGCAGGCTCAGTATGCGATCGATTATCTTTCGGACAATCAGCGAACACAATTCTCTTACGTTGATCTTCCGGCAAATCTTGCAATGGAGACTCTTCAGAGGATGGCTAGCGACTTGCTGTTGAATGTTTCCTTCCTTCAGATCACACCGACCCGGTATATGCTCGTGGGAGCCTCGGAAGACGTGAACAATCTTAAGACCGTTCTGCTGGAAGTTGCCGGTGATGGCACGAAGCTGGCCAATTACAGGATAGTTAACATACAAGGTTTTGCTGAAACTGACTTCAGTCTCGACGCCCTTGAGACAGTCTTCAATAGTATCGGTTTGACCGTGAAGACTGTGCGTTTTGGAAGCAGGCTGATTCTAGTCGGTGATCTCAGAGATATAGAGATTTCGACGGCTTTGATAGGCGAGCTCGGCAGCTCAATGAGTGAAGCGAAAGGTGAGAAGCTTACAATCGCAGAGCTGACACGTGTTGGAGGCTGGAGTATCGACGAGATAGACAGTTATCTGACCGCGGCAGAGATTTCCCTGAAAGCTATTGTCGAATACGCGGGAAGACTTATAGGTATCGGGACTCAAAGTAATCTCGAAGAAGCGAACAGGGCACTGAAATTCCTGAACGATACGTCTGTCCAGGAGTCTGTGAGGATAGATAAGAGTCTGGTCACTTTTGAGCAGCTCTCGGATATGATAAGAAAGCTGAACCTGAAGATCGAGTTCGTCGAGCTTGACAGACAGTGGTTGCTGATCGGCGATTCGAGGTCTTTGATGATAATCGCCCGGACAGTTGAAGAGGCTGCGGCCGATAAGGAGATATCGCGTTACGTAACCGACCTGACGGTCGACGTTCAGGAACTCGCCGCACTTCTCAGGGAATCGATCGACGGTGTTACGGTACAGACGTTCGAGAACCTGCAGATGCTTCTGCTGAAATCGAAGAGCTCTGCACTCCTTGATATGGCGCAAGCCATGATCAAAGGGATACAGGAATCGAGAAAGGCCGTCGATCCGGTGGAAAAGGGCGTAACCGTGAATGGTTCCATGGTGGGAATCAACGTTGTCGATCAGGATCTTCAAAAGTTGCTGGGTGTAGTCGCGGAAAAGCTGGAAATCCCCATTCTCTTCATAGACTCTCTGGAAGACAGGATAACCATGTCTGTGAAAGAGATAAGCTGGGAAGGGCTGGTCTCTGTAATAAACGCGACGAAACCGGTGTCTATAAGCAAGATAAACGATCTCTACGCGGTGACGAAGAAGGAACAGAAGTCCGGTCAGGAACCGACGGATATCGAGCTCGTTTACCGTGTCTATCACAACGTAGCCGAAGTTACAAGACTGATCGAGTTCTACGGTGGCCAGGTTCTTTCCGATCCAGTAAACGGCTATATAGTCGTAAGGGGACTCGCAAAGTCGAAAGTGGACAGCATTTTTGACGAGATCGCCACTTCGCTGGCTAAACCAAAGAAGCAGGTAAAGATCGAGACGAAACTCGTCGACAAGTCGTTGCTTGATGAAATGCAGAGAAGCGTTAATACAAAAATCAACACCACCAATCCCACGATTATTCTTCAGAACGGCTCTTTGAGTCTGGATTTCAAGATCTTCGAGAATCTGGATATCTCCAAAGTTCTGCAGGGCATAATCGATTCTGCCAGTGCAGAGATAAAGGCAGAGCTGAAGGACAAGAACACGGATTCCGATCTCATCTCCAGTCCATCGATAGTCTCTATGAGCGGCGAAGAGGCGACTATTCACATCGGAGATACGATACCTTATCTTGTGAAGAGAGTTGAGTTCGTCGAGGGAAGACCGGTTGAGGTTGAGACTATCGAGTTCCTGAATACCGGTGTTGAGTTGAAGATTACCCCGACTGTCAACGATGACGGAAAGATACTTCTAGATCTGTACATAAAAGTCAGCGAACCGGAGAAGTATGTGGACGGTACAAGAACACTCTACGGTGAAAAGACTAGAGAGGCGACCAGCAGACTTGTCATAAGCGACGGAAATACTCTGACCATAGGTGGCCTCGTTGCAAATAAGGATTCGGTGAATGTTAACAAGATGCCTTTCCTTAGTGACCTTCCGTTCGTCGGAAAGCTATTCACCACTCAGAGTGTCACTACCGACAGAAGAGAACTGGTAATATTCATAACTGCGGAGGTGGTACAGCCTTGATACGAAAGCCCGTTGTCAGCGGTAAGTTCTATGCCGATGACAGAGCTGATCTCAGGAGCCAGATCGAAAACTGCTTTCTTCATCCCGCTGGACCGGGAAGGCTGCCGGAGGGAGTCGTAGAGAGTGTAGACAGACTGGGTCTCATAGTTCCGCACGCGGGGTATATGGCCAGCGGTCCGGTAGCTGCATGGGGCTACTATGAAGCTGCAAGAAGGATAGACTCATCTACCGTAATCTTGATCGGGCCGAATCATACTGGCCTGGGTGGCGATGTTTCCATCTGGCTTGAAGATCCTTGGGAGACACCGTTCGGAAGAGTCGAGATCGATTCAGAGTTAGGAGATAGACTTCGAGACTCTTCGGGTAGACTGATTGAAGAAGATAAATCTGCCCATCTTTACGAACACTCTATCGAGGTCCAGCTTCCTTTCGTTCAGTATGTTTTTCCGGGTTCGAAGATCGTTCCGCTGGTTATGACGGATCAGCGACTGGAGACGGCTCTCGCTCTGGGTGAAATAATAGGAAAATGCACACTGGGCAGCTCTGGAGTATTGATTTTGGCATCCTCGGATCTCAACCACTACGAGTCACACACAGAGACCATGGAGAAGGATATCGAGTTGACGGAGTATCTGGTGAGCGGAGATTACGAAGAGGCTTACAGAATCTCAAAGGAAAGAAGAATAACGGCCTGTGGGCTAGGACCGATGGTGTGCGTGAGGAGCATCTTCAAAGATATGGAGATTCTCAAAAACACTACAAGTGGTGAGATCATAGGCGATAGATACAGAACCGTCGGATATCTCGCTGCGTTCATGAAATAGCTCGGAAGAAGTCCAGGGGAGGGAGCAGTACCTGTTCCCTCCTTTTTTTGTGTTCGGTGGCATGGACCATGCTATAATTTTCTTGAACTGGAGGTGTCTTTTAGTGACAAAGAAATATATGATTCTGGTCTGGTTTGCTATTATTGGGTCTTTGGTACTGGCCTCTCCCGCGATAATAATAGACGGCAAACACTATACAAGTATGGGACAGAGTCCTTCTGTGCTTGTTTACGATGGAGTAAGCGTCTCTTACGTCTTCTCCGCGAACGGAAAGAATTCGATAGAACTGGGTGGTAACTTCTCTTTCGTCTCGCCGATATCATCGGGCGAGTATTTTCGAGAGGACTCTTTCAACACAGTGATCAAGGTTCACGGAGGCCAGATATATGATTTCACAAATGAATCTTCGCTCGGACTCAGGGTCATATCCAGAGTGGGCCTCGTAACCGCTAACTTCGATAAATTCGGTCTCTTCTACTCCATCGCACCGGTCTTCTACGTCCGCGTCGGGTTTCTGTCATTTGGAATCTGCGCCGGTCTGGAGATCGCTCAATTCTTCGGTGGAGATACACTTCCAGTATTTCATGCCGGTGGAGAGATCACTTACCGGTTCTGAGCAGAGGTGCTGAGATTAGAGAATTGGCAGTAGTCAGGAAACTCACAGAAGACATAGTAATCCTCGAAAAGGCGCGCACCCAGGCCTGTTCGACATGCGGTTCAAAGAACAGCTGCAACATCTCCCAGGACAGCAAAGTAGTTACTATAAAGGCCTTGAAAAACGGAGTAGATGTTCAACCTGGTGATTCAGTGGAAATCGAGACCGGAAAGCTGACTGCGACTCGTGTCGCGATGATAGTCTACGGAATTCCCCTGGCAGCCTTTCTGACTACTCTGATAGTCTTCAGTTCGATTTTGAAATCGGAAGGGTTGGCAGTCGGGTTGGCCTTTGTTTCGATTGTTGTAGCTTACGGTTTTATCGGTATCTACGACAGGAAGAATCGCGAGAGATTGATGCCTAGAATAATAAGGAAGGTGGACTTACCGGATGGATTCCTTTCGAAACAATGATGTGCTGCGTTTACTCGAATTTGAAGCCGTTCTGACCGGTGTCTCTTCAAAAGCCGTCTCTAGATACGGTCGGCAGAGAGTCTTACAGTCAAAGCCGTTTGACGAAGATCCTCTTATTCTTTACAGACGATCTTGCGAGTTTCAGAGAATCCTGCAAATTCAAGGCGAGCCGCCCTTCTCGTTGTTCCACGATCTTTACGATTACATCGAGAGGGTTGAGCGAGGGTACTCTCTTATCGGTGAAGAGTTGAACCGTTGTGCGACAACTCTGGAAAACATCTGCAGGCTACGGGATTTCTTTGAAACCTATGCCGAATCGTATCCGACTATCTGGGGGATCGCCGGCCTGCTCTCCTGCGAAAAAACCTTCATTGCCGATGTTCGGAGAAAGATCTCGGAAGACGGTTCAGTAAAAGACAACGCTTCTCCCGAGTTGAAGGAGATACGAAATGAACTGAAGAGCCTTACGAGAAACCTCAGGAACAGGCTGGATTCCATCATGACGCGTTACAAAGACGGTTTGACGGACAGTCTGATTCTCAGTCGCGATGGGCGGTATGTTCTTCCCCTGGCTTCCAGTAGAAAAAATGAGTATCACGGCATAATACACGGCTCATCGGGGAGCGGCGCCACGGTTTACTTTGAACCTCAGGAACTGATAACCTTAAACGATAGTCTTAGAGTCCTTCAATCGCGCGAGAGCGAAGAGGTCAGAAGGATTTTGAGAGACCTCACATTCGTTTTTCAGGGTACTTTCGAAAGACTGTCACCCTCTCTTGAGGCGCTCGGAATTCTGGACGGACTTTACGCAAGCTGTCTTTATGCTAAGAAGAGAAGGGGCGTCTTCCTGGAGCCCTCAAATGACGGAGAGTTTTTTCTCGTGCAGGCGAGACATCCACTTATTGATGACGATAAGGTCGTAGCGATAGACTTCCATATGAGGCAGGACACGAGAGGAGTCTTCATAACCGGTCCCAACACCGGGGGAAAGACCGTAGCCATGAAGACAATAGGCCTCTCAGTACTTCTTATGCTCTGCGGGCTTCCCGTACTGGCCGATCCGGAATCGAAGATTCCCAATTTCAAGAGCATCTTTGCCGATATCGGGGACGAACAGTCAATAGAACAGAGCCTCAGCACATTTTCTTCCCATATATCGAGAATTATCGGCATTCTGCATAAGGTAGACGCAGATTCTCTCGTTCTTCTGGATGAGCTTGGAGCAGGTACGGATCCAGTTGAAGGAGCGGCCCTATCTATTGCGATTATCGAAAGGATTCTGGCCAGTTCTTCACGATTGATACTCACAACTCACCTCACGCCTATCAAGTTGTATGCTATGGAAAGGGAGGATGTGGAAAACGCCAGTGTCGAGTTCGATGTGAAGACCCTAAGACCCACATACAGGCTGATGATGGGAATTCCGGGATCTTCAAACGCAGTTGAAGTGTCAAAGAGGCTTGGACTGCCCACAGATATAATTGTCAGAGCGCAGGCTTATATGGACAGCGATGCAAAGGATCTAGAAGCGATAATAGGAAAGCTCCACAGAGAGAAGTCCTCTCTCGAAGACTCCAGAAGGGAACTGGAACTTACCAGAAGAGAGTTGCGGTCCAAGACGAAGGAATTCGAAGAGAAACTGGCAATAATAAAGGAGAAACGTTACCGGGAGGTCAGTAATGAAATCGCCTCTCTAGAGTCAAAACTGAACGATTTACTTAAAGAGGTGGAGACAGCCATCAATCTTTCGAGATCGGACAGAGAGAAGGACAAAGTCCAGGCCGTGAAGAGACTTCAGGAGTTGAAAAGGGAAGTAGGCCAGTTTTACCGGGCTCCGGAGGCAAAGGCGGCAGATAGACTCCCCGTCGTAGGAGATACTGTAAGACTTCTCGACGGAGGTATGGAAGGTACTGTCTCTGGTATAGATGGAGATAGAGTCGTAGTCGATTCCGGAAAGATAACTCTGAAAATCCCCGTCTCAAGAGTGAGGGTAGTCGAAGGCAAAGTCAAAGAACCAAAGGAAGCCTTTAGTGAGATGCCAACCGGTTTGGTTAGTTCGGAAATCGATATAAGGGGAAGTGTGACGGAAGATGTCCCGATAGTGATCGCCGATTTCTTGCAGACTCTAAAGAGGAACGGCGTCAAACAGGGTTATATAATACATGGAAAGGGAACGGGTAAACTTGCCGAAAGCGTATGGCAGTTTCTACGAAAGACGAAGACAGTCAAGAGCTTCAGAATTGGAGTACCTAACGAGGGCGGAAGCGGTGTTACGATCGTAGAAGTCTAGAAAGTCAGGCAGGTGACCGTTTAATATGAGAGTAGGTACAGATATAGTCAGAGTATCGAGAATGACCGAAAGGATTGCTCGCAGAATCCTTGGGGAAGGTGAGAAGATTATATACCACTCTCTGGGAAGCGATTCTAGAAGGCGGGAGTTCGCAGCCGGTCGTTTTGCGGCCAAAGAGGCCCTTATCAAAGCGTCGGGAAAGAGAGGCATAGAGTTTTCGAGCATACAGTTCTTGATGAACGAGGATGGCTCGCCAGAGCCCTCAAAAGAAGTAATCGCTTTGCTTGATGGGGCAGATATAACGGTAAGTATTTCCCACGAAAAAGAGTACGCAGTGGCTGTCATAATCGTCTTCTAGGGAAGCTCTAGATCTTAACTGAATTCGTGACTATTGTCTCTGAGAGGTGTTTCTCTTGCTTTCATTTGAAGAGGCCAGAAAGAGAGTTGTAGAGTTGAAGGACGCTCTCAATTATCACTCTTATAGATACTATGTTCTTGATGATCCAATAATAAGCGACAGTGAATACGATCTCCTGTCAAGAGAGCTGGCCGATCTAGAACGGCACTACCCCGAACTTCTGTCGGAAGACTCTCCAACCGGAAGGGTAGGCTTGAAACCGGCAGGTTCCCTGAAAGAAGCAGTCCATGATTACAGGCTTTACTCACTGGACAACACCTACTCGGAAGAAGAGGTAACGCTTTTTGATAAGGGAATAAAAGAGGCCCTTGGCTGCAGTGAAGCGAGATATATATGCGATCTGAAAATAGATGGACTCTCCGTCACCCTAAAATATCAGGATGGTCTTCTGGCCCTCGGCGCTACCAGGGGCGACGGGTTTGTCGGAGAAGATGTCACGAACAATATCAGGGCAATCAGATCGATTCCGTTGAAGCTTAGAAGAGACATCTCTATCGAAGTCAGGGGTGAGATCTATCTACCTAAGGACGTCTTTCAAGAGCTCAACAGAGAGAGAGCAAAAAGAGAGTTGCAGCCCTTTGCAAATCCCCGAAATGCAGCCGCCGGTACGCTGAGACAACTCGATCCGGCAGAAGTGTCCAGGAGAAGACTCAGTGTGTTCTTCTACGAAGTTGTCGAGCCGCTAAAATATGGAATCAAGACTCACGAAGAGCTTCTGAATTTCCTTCCGGAGCTGGGCTTGAGAGTGGAACCGAATTACAGAGTCGCCGATAAGGTAGAAGAAGTCCTCGAGTACTGGAAGGAATGGTCTGCAAAGAGAGACGCCCTGAACTACGCAATAGACGGAGTGGTCGTAAAAGTAGATGACTTTGGTCAGCGGCAGGAGCTGGGTTACACTTCTAGAGCTCCGAGATGGGCGATCGCCTTCAAGTTCCCCGCAGAACAGATAAGCACGAAGCTTATCGGTGTAACCCTTCAGGTGGGGAGACTGGGGAATATAACACCGGTAGCCGAACTCCAACCGGTAAGGCTTGCAGGTACGACCGTCAAAAGAGCGAGCATGCACAATTTCGACTTCATAAGCGATAGAGACATAAGATTGAACGATATAGTAATAGTGGAAAAGGCAGGAGAGATTATTCCGCAGATCGTGAGAAGTATTCCCGATAGAAGAACAGGTGAGGAGAGAGAGATAGTTGCCCCCGTCAGGTGTCCAGTTTGCGGTGGCGATGTTGGCCGTGAGAAAGAGGAAGAAGTCGCTTTGAAGTGCCTTAATCCGTATTGTTCGGCAAAGGTGTCCCGACGAATAGTCTTTTTTGCTTCTCGAAACGCTATGGATATCGAGGGTTTGGGTGAAAAGCTCATAAACAGGCTCGTAGAATCCGATCTCATAAGGAGACCGTCGGATATCTACTCTCTGGATAAAGAGAGACTCCTCGGACTGGGTGAGGGTATCGGTGAAAAGCTCGCAGACAATATTATGGATGCCATAAATGACAGCAGGAAGAGACCCTTACACAAGCTGATTGCCGGTCTTGGTATCCCCGGAGTGGGAGCTAAACTGGCAAGAGATCTCGCAAATTACTTTGGAAGCCTTTCTGCACTTTCAAAGGCAGAAGCTGACGAACTTATGAAGGTTACGGGAATCGGAGAGGAGCTAGCCACAAAAATCATCGAGTTTTTCAGTGTTGCGGAAAACGTTGAGGAGACAGCTATTCTCGATGAGTTGATAGAATTCGAGCAGGAGCATTCCGAGGCCGAGAAGCCTCTTAGAGGAATGAAGATCGTTGTCACCGGTACATTGAGAAACTATACCAGAAAGGAGATTCAGGAAAGGATAAGCTCGCTGGGAGGCGAAGTCTCGTCCTCGGTCTCGAAGAGTACCAGTTTCGTGCTTGCCGGTGAAAGTCCCGGATCCAAAGAGAGTAAGGCCAGATCTTTAGGGGTACGGGTATTGAATGAAGAGGAATTCGAGGAGATGCTGAAGAATTGATACGCTACTTTGACAACAATGCCACAACGGCTATGGATAGAGATATAGGCGAGCTGATGCTGAAACTCTGCACAGAGAACTATGGAAATCCCAATTCAGTTCACTCTATGGGACTGGATTCAAACAGACTTCTCGAGGAGTCGAGACTTAGAGTCGCAAGGGTTCTGGAAGTGGAACCCTCCGAAGTATTCTTTACATCGAGCGCAACGGAGTCTATAAACTGGATACTTCGATCGAGCGCGACTTTCAGGGGAAAGAAAAACAGGGTTGTAACGACCTCTATCGAACATAAGGCAACTCTAGATACGTTGAAGGATTTAAAGAACTCATACGGCATCGAAGTGATAGAACTGAGGCCGGAAAGAGACGGAATAGTAGACCCGGAAAAGGTGATGAGAGCCGTTGATTCCGAGACGTTCTTAGTCTCAATTATGGCTGCCAACAATGTTACCGGTGCCATACAGCCTTTCGAGGAACTCGGGGAACGCCTCAAAGCGAAGCCGATACTCTATCACGTTGACGCCGTACAGAGTATAGGCAAATTCGACTTCAAACCGCGAAGGGTTGGATGTACATTCGCTTCTTTCTCCGCTCATAAGTTTCACGGACCGAAAGGGGTGGGAATCACCTTCATAAACAAGGGGAGTCCCTTAAGGCCGCTGATAACCGGTGGAGGTCAGGAGAGAGGTATGAGATCTGGAACTCAAAACGTCCCCGGAATCGTAGCCGCTTCGCTTTCTATGGAGCGTGCCGTACAGCTTTCTCCGGACACGAACGATAGGCTTTCCCGGTACAAAGAGAGGTTAAAAGTAGAAGTCGAGAAGCTTGGTGGAAGGATAAACTCGCCTTTGAAGTCGATTTCGAATACTCTGAATGTTTCTTTTCCAGGTATAAGATCGGAAGTCCTTGCGAATTTTCTTTCCAGGGAAGGAGTCTTTGTCGGCACCTCTTCGGCCTGCTCTTCGAGAAATGATGGCGGGCAATATGTTCTGGATAGCATGGGCCTTGATTCGAGAATCGCGACCAGTGCAATAAGGATAAGCATGTCGAGATTCACAACGGATGAAGATATAGAGATTATAGTAGAAAAACTCAAACAATCGATCCCTGCTTTGAAATTCTAGCTCTTAACGGTTATAATTGACTATAGTCAGACTTAACTGTCTTTGAGGTGGTATATTGTGGTTAGAAGTATGACCGGATTTTCTAGATCTGAGAGAGTTCATGCCGGTATAGGTGTAACAATCGAAATAAAGACAGTTAACTCCAAGTACTTGAATGTGGATGTGAGTATAGGGGAGACTTTCTCAGAGATCGAGTTGAGTGTCTCTCGTCTTATAAAAGAGAGAATCAAGCGCGGTACTGTTAAATCGAGAGTAGAGATATCTGTGCTGGATGAAGATGAGCTACTGAAACCGGATTTTGCCGCTGCGACTTCGATTTATAATTCGCTCAGGGCGATTGCAAAAAAGCTCAGTTTGAATGGTGAAATAAGTATAGATTCGATGAGTCGTTTCAAAGAGATATTGAGAACCAGAGTCTCCGAGGAGCTGCTGGAAAGGGTCTGGAAGACTCTAAAACCGGCGCTCGAAGAGGCTATTGATAGCCTTAACAAAGACAGAGATCGAGAAGGACACAATCTTGGACTCGCCATGAAGGAGTATCTGGACAGGCTTCAAGAAATAGTCTTAGAGTTACGAAGCATGACCGAACACATGATTCAATACTACAGGGATTTTCTAAGAAATCGGGTGGAAAAGTTCTATACTGGCGAACTCGATGAAAACAGGCTCGAACAGGAAGTTGTTCTGATGGCTGAAAGGGCTGATATTTCAGAGGAAATCGTGAGATTGATCTCTCACATTGAGTCTTTCGGGGAGATCATGAGTAACTCGAATGAATGCGGGGTTCAGCTGGACTTCATATGCCAGGAATTACACAGAGAGTTATCCACGATCGCATCAAAATCAAAGAAACTGGAGATCTCCACTCTGGCTGTGGAGGGCAGAACGTTGGTCAACAAACTGAGGGAGCAGGTGCAGAACGTAGAGTAGGAGGTGTTCTTCTTGTACGGACTAATAAATGTGGGTTTTGGAAATGTTATTATCGGTGACAGGGTAATTGCTATCGTTAATCCCGAATCCGCCCCTTTGAAAAGGCTGAAGGAAGTAGCAAAGGACGAAGGAAAACTCATCGATGCCACCTATGGTAGAAAAACGCGCGCGATAGTTATCACTGACAGTAACCATATAATCCTCTCCGCTATACAGCCAGAGACAATTGCGTCGAGGTTCATGCAGACTTTCAGCGATATCGAGAAACTGCTGGAAGAGATCCGTGCGTCGGGACAAAGCTTTGAAGAGTAAGGGACTTGTTTTTGTAATGAGCGGTCCGTCAGGGACCGGCAAGACATCCATATTGAGAAAGCTCTTACAGGACACGGAAAGCCTTGATTTTTCCGTTTCTTATACTACAAGAGAGATAAGACCTGGAGAGATCGAAGGCGAGGATTACTTCTTCGTTTCCGAGAAGGACTTCAAGTCTCTGATAGAAAGAGGCGAGTTTCTTGAATGGGCCACGGTCCACGGAAACTTCTACGGAACTTCTAGGACTTTCGTGGAGAATACTATAAGTAAAGGAAGAGACATTCTTCTTGATGTAGATGTCCAGGGTGCGATATCGATTATGAAGAAACTTGAAGATGCAGTCTATGTCTTTGTCGCTCCGCCTTCTTACGAAGAACTGGAGAGAAGACTCACTTCAAGAGGTACGGAAAACTCCTCATCATTGAAAACACGACTCGAAAATGCAAGGTGGGAGCTTGAGCAGATGAAGCTCTTTCAATACTTGATAATCAACAACGATGTATGTAAATCGGTGAATCAGTTCAAGGCAATAATCGAGGCTTCAAAACTGTGGATAGACAGAATTGTCAGAGAGAATGGCGATAAATTTCTTTTAAGGAGCAAGTACAATGATAATCAACTATGATTCTCTTTTGAAAAGGATCAGACACAAGTACGCAATACCCGTGGCGGCAGCGAAGAGGGCGGAAGATCTTGAAGACTTCGGAAGACCAAAACTTGATGCCGCAACGGTCAAGGCCGCGGGAGATAAGATAACTGTCGCTCTCAAGGAACTCGAAGAGGGGTATATAAGAATCAGAAATGAAGAGATGCTTATGATTCTAGTTCCAAAGGTGAAGTAATCTCTCTGTCGGTTCTTTTAAAATGTGAACAGCATATTTATTTTATCTCCCTTATTGACAGTCCTTTGGTGATTAGATATAATAGGTATCGTGCGTCGGGCCAACGTAGCTCAATCGGAAGAGCGGCTGATTTGTAATCAGCAGGTTGGGGGTTCAAGTCCCTTCGTTGGCTCCATGAGATCTCTATCGGTGGTAAGGTGCCCGAGCGGTCAAAGGGGGCGGACTGTAAATCCGCTGGCGGAACGCCTACGGTGGTTCAAACCCACCCCTTACCACCATTAATTTTGCTACTGTCGAGGTGCATGCAATGGCAAAGAAGACGAAGGGAAACAAAGTCCTGGTGAATCTTAAGTGTTCTATCTGCGGGACTAGAAACTATTACAGGTTCAAGAACCGTCAGAAGAAGTACAAGCTTGACTCGAACAAATTCTGTCCGAAGTGCAGAAAGCACACCGAACACAAGGAATCCAAGTAGGGTTAAGATATTTCTGTTGAGTTAGGAGGAAATCCATGGCCAAAGCCAAGTTCTGGAAGTTTCTCTCAGAAGTGAAAAGTGAAGTAAAGAAGGTTACATGGCCTAACAGGGAACAGATGATATCTTCCACTGGAGCCGTACTGGTCATTCTCGTAGTCAGTGGTGTATTCCTTGGGCTTCTCGACGTGCTTTTTACAAACGTAATCGGAAATCTTCTGAGGCTTCTCACAGGTGGCGCTTGATGCGTCTCTGTGCTGGTGAATTGTAATGCGCAAGAAGTGGTTTATAATACAGACTTATTCAGGACTGGAGAATTCTATCAGAGAGGCGATTCAGACTAAGATAGATTCTTTCGGTTTTTCTCATCTCTTTGGAAGAATACTCGTCCCTGAAGAGACTAAACTCGATCGCACGAATGTTGCGGCCGAGAAGCACATTATTCCCGCCAGCGCGAAGTTAATGGTAAAAGAGAATCAGGACGTCAGTAAGGGCGACCCTCTTGCCGAAGAGCAAGAGATCAAGGTGAAAAATGAAGGCACCATCGTAGAGGTAAAGAACTACCGAGTAGTCTTCATTGAAACAGCCGACAAACGCTACACCAAGACTTACTACATTCCAGAGAGCGCTCGAATCGAGACGGGAATTAAGACCGGCTCCAGAATCAGACAGGGAATGCCTCTTGCAAAGAACGGAGAGTATTTCTGTGAGCTGGATGGAAAGATCGTCTATACCATGAAGATGAAGCGGGTCGTCGTCGAACGCACAGGTGGAGATGAAGACGTCTACCTTGTTCACCCCGATAGTTATGATCCGGGAACCTGCAAAAAGGGCGTAGCTGTCAAGCGGGGCCGGGTTCTGGGCGAACCGAGAAAGGTTCTTTCCAAGACCGAAGGAAGAGTAGAAATGTCCGAGTTGCCCGGCAGAAAAGAGATAAAGGTCTTCAAGATAACGAGGACAAGACTCTATCCCGGATACATATTCATAGAGATGATAATGAATGAAGAGACCTGGAATCTCGTGAAGAATACACCTAACGTCGTGAATTTCGTCTCCGTCGGCGGGCAGCCTGTCGAGTTGAAGCCCAAAGAGATCAAAGCTCTCCTTAGACTGGTCGGAATCGAAGATTATGAAGAGCATAAAGGGCCTATCAAGATCGAAGTCGAATTCGATATAGGAGAGATAGTCAGAATAAACTCAGGTCCTTTCGAGGATTTCGTGGGAAAGATAACGGAACTCGATCCGGAAAGGCAGGAACTGAAAGTGGTGGTCAGCATCTTTGGAAGAGAGACCCCGGTAATACTCGGCCTTTCCGAAGTGGAGAAGATCGTTTGAAATAGTGGGAGGGCCAAGGCCCGCAAGACCACAGGGAGGTTCTTTATATGGCAAAGAAAATCATTGCCCAGATCAAGCTCCAGCTTGAAGCGGGTAAAGCGACACCGGCGCCGCCAGTTGGACCGGCTCTCGGTCAGCATGGCGTCAATATCATGGGTTTTTGCAAACAGTTCAACGCTGAGACTTCTGACAGAACCGGGACGGTCCTACCGGTAATAATTACCGTCTACGCTGACAGATCTTTCACATTCATCCTCAAAACTCCACCGGCCAGTTTCTTGCTTCTGAAGGCTGCTGGTGTCCAGAAAGGTTCTGGAGTTCCTAACAGGACCACTGTCGGAAAGATTACCAGAGCTCAGTTGGAAGAGATCGCGAAGATGAAAATGCCCGATCTCAATGCCAGAACAATCGATGCCGCGGCAAAGATCATTGCCGGAACTGCTAGAAACATGGGCATCAGAATTGAGGGTTGAGGGGGGGATTTGAATGCCAGTTAGGTCGAAGAGATATATTCAGGCTAGAAAGCTAGTAGACAGAAATAGAACATATTCGATAGAGGAAAGCATAGAACTCCTTAAGAGCTTTCCTTCCGCCAAGTTCGATGAGACCGTGGAAGTGCATCTCAAGCTTGGAATAGATCCCGCGAAGTCTGACCAGCAGGTCCGCGGTACTATCGCCCTTCCTCACGGTACTGGTAAAAACGTCAGAGTTCTTGTCTTTGCCAGGGGAGATCAAGCCGAAGTTGCAAAATCTGCAGGCGCGGATTTCGTTGGTTCGGACGACCTGGTTCAGCAGATTCAGGGCGGCTGGACCGACTTTGATGTGGCTATTGCGACTCCCGATATGATGAGAGATATCGGAAGACTCGGTAAAGTTCTGGGTCCAAGGGGTTTGATGCCTTCTCCAAAGGCCGGAACAGTCACGACCGATGTCGAAGATGCTGTGAAGGGCTTCAAGGCAGGAAGGTTAGAAGTGAAGAATGATAAGACCGGAAATCTACATTTTCCCGTCGGAAAGAAGAGTTTCGATTCCCAGAAATTGAAGGAAAACTTCCTCTCTGCATTGAATCAGATCGGAAAGATGAAACCATCGAGTTCAAAGGGAAGATTTCTGCAGAGGGTTTTCATTACCACAACAATGGGAGCCGGAATAAAAGTAGAGTTTTCCAGAGAAGCTGAAAAGTAATCTTCAGTTATACAAATATTACAAAGACTGCGGTGCCGAAGAAAGTAGGTAATTAAGAGCTCATGCCGCCTACCGAGGTACGTGGGAGTTAGAGTCTTCTGCGGCCTCGAATTACTGAGGCCGCTTTTCTGAAAGGAGGTGCGAGAAATGCTGACTAAGGCCAGAAAAGAAGAGATCGTCCAGAATCTTACCGAGAGGTATCAAAGCTCCTCTTTAATACTCTTTTCAGAGTATAAGGGAATGAAGGTGGAAAGTATTACCAAATTCAGAGATGTGCTTTACGAAAGATACGATAAGAAAGCCTCGTTTAGCATAACAAAGAATACTCTGGTAAGACTTGCTCTCAAAAACGCAGGTTTTGATGAATCGGAATGGTCGCAAGATATTACCAATACAACTGCTGTGCTTACTGTTGATGATAAGGACCCAATTGCTGCCATAAGGATACTGGTAGAGTTCAACAAAAACAACAAGATTCTCCCGATAATAAAGGGCGGATATCTCGAGAAGAGCTACTTCGCGGGAGATCAATCTGTTGAGTTGTCCAAGCTGCCTTCCAGAGATCAGTTGGTGGCAATGGTCGTTGGTGGATTTGCAGCCCCGATAACCGGTTTTGTCTATACGCTGAATGGAGTATTGACGAAATTCCTGTACGCTTTGAATGCAATTAAGGATAAGAAAGCAGAATAATTAGGTGGAGGTGTGGTAAGATGACTAAGGAAGAACTCATCAATGCAATAAAGGAAATGACCGTTGCTGAACTTGCTCAGCTGGTAAAGGCTCTTGAAGAAGAGTTTGGAGTAAGCGCTGCAGCGCCCGTCGCGGTAGCAGCCGCCCCGGCAGCGGCAGCGGCAGCTGAAGAAGAAGAAGAACAGAGCGAATTCAAAGTTGTACTTAAGTCCTTCGGTGCAAAGAAGATAGACGTTATCAAAGTTGTAAGAACTATTACCGGACTCGGACTTAAGGAAGCAAAGGACCTGGTCGAGAAGGCGGGAACACCTGAAGGAGTCGTGAAGGAAAACCTTCCGAAGGCAGAGGCCGAAGAACTGAAGAAGCAGCTCGAAGAAGCCGGCGCCGAAGTGGAACTGAAGTAATCGAGCAGTTGTCTAGTTATAAATTTCCGATATAATATCTACACCCACATCAGGGCATTCTCTCTGGTGTGGGTTTGGTGTGCTTAAACGTACGAGAGGTGATCTGATGAGAAAGGCCACTTTTGGCAAAAGAGAACGATGGGTCTTTGGAAGAGTTTATGAACCTCTTGAAATACCAAATCTAATCGAGATTCAAACTCGATCATTCAAGTGGTTTATCGATGGTGGACTGTTAAGCGTTCTGAAGAAATACTCGCCGATCAAATCTCAGATTCAAAGATCTGATTTGAAGAAGGGTGAAAAGGGTTTCTCTCTGGATTTTGTGGGAACCCGGATTGGCGAAGCTAAGCATTCAATACAGGAATGCAAGGATAAGGGGCTTACCTATTCAGTTCCCCTTTATGTCACCGTAAGAATTACGGACCTCTACACGGGTGAGATCAAAGAAGAAGAGGCTTTCTTTGGTTATCTTCCATTTATGACTGACAATGCTTCGTTTATCATCAACGGTGCCGAGAGAGTTATTGTCAACCAGCTTGTGAGATCGCCCGGAGTCTACTTCGTGGACGAACCGACAAAGGCAGTCTCCGGCTCTCTTCCAATCTACGTTGCCCACTTCCTTCCAGTTAAAGGAGCCTGGTTCGAGATACTTCTCAATCCAAACAAACAGATTATGCAGGCCCGTATAGACAGAAGGAGGAAGTTGAACTTCTTCGTTTTCCTCAAAGCGCTGGGCTATGAGAACGATATAGAGCTTCTGAAGCTCTTTGAGAACACAGTAGATGCTTCCGACGAGGATGAACTTCTCTCAAATGTGAAAAGCGTTGTACTTGAGGAGATAAGGACTCCCGGCGGAGAGGTAATAGCCAACAAGGGAGAACTCCTGACTGAGGAAATAATTTCCAGAATCATCGAAGCGGACTTAAAAACGATAAAACTCCCGTTGCCGATCGCTATGAGGACCTACCAGGCATTGCAGAAGACTTATGGCGAGGGTATGACTGAAGATGACGCTTATATCGAGCTTTTCAGAAAGCTTCGTCCCGGCGAGATACCGAGGATTAATGCTGCGAAGAGTTATATATACAATCTATACTTCAGTCCGGACAGGTTCGATTTTTCCGATGTCGGCAGATACAAAGTAAATGCAAGACTTAAGAAGGTCTATCAGGATTATCTGAGAGAATTCGAAGGAAAAAAAGTGAGCAAAGACACTGAGTACAAGGAATCTTCAAGCGTTCTGACGACTCTGGATGTCGTGCTTGCTGCAAGGCATTTGACTGAGATTGAAAGCCGACCCGAACTCCTCGACACCAAGGATCACCTGGGAAACAAGAGAGTGAGAACCGTGGGCGAACTAATGGAAACGGAGTTCGAGAAGGCCTTTATTAAGATACACAAGCTTCTTGAAGAGAAGCTGACTATTTATACTTCATTTGACAAAATCGCTGTCCAGAGTCTGGTGAATGTCAGAACCCTTATGACTACTCTCCACCAGTTCTTCGCGACCAGCCAGCTTTCTCAGTTCATGGATCAGGTGAATCCTCTGGCCGAGCTTACCAACAAGAGAAGGCTATCGGCCATAGGACCGGGAGGTCTGAAGAGAGAACACGCGCGATTCGAAGTCAGAGACGTTCATCACTCTCATTACGGAAGAATGTGTCCCATCGAAACACCTGAAGGGGCAAACATAGGGTTGATGACATCGATGGCAACCTATGCGACCATAGATAAGTACGGTTTTCTCCTTACTCCCTATCGGAAAGTCGAAAAGGCAAAGGTTACAAACGATATAGTCTATCTGGCCGCCGACGAGGAAGAGAGATATAATATCGCCCATTCTACTGTAAAGATGGATAAAGAAGATAGAATAGTAGACGATAACGTCGAGATAAGATACGCGGGTGAGGTCAGATATGTCAAGCGCGATGAAGTTGACTATATGTCTGTGTCGCCAAAACAGATCGTGTCGATTTCGACTTCTCTGATTCCCTTCCTTGAACACGATGACGCCAACAGAGCCCTTATGGGATCTAACATGCAACGTCAGGCCGTTCCGGTGGTTCAGGCCGAAGCTCCAATTGTCGGTACTGGTGTCGAAGGGGTTGCTGCAAGAGACTCCGGTTATGTAGTTCTGGCAAAACACCGGGGAAAAGTCGTAGAGGTTGACGGAAAGAGCATTAGGATTGAGAGACTTAACGATAAAGGAAAGCCCGAACTCGACCACAACGGTCAGCCTCTGGTCGATGAGTACCTTCTTCACAAGTTCATAAGAACCAACCAGGATACGGCGGTCAATCAGAGACCAATAGTTTCGCTTGGCGAGATCGTTGAAGAGGGCGGTCCGATAGCCGACGGCCCTTCCACAGATATGGGAGAACTTGCTCTGGGAAAGAATGTTCTGGTTGCTTTCATGCCCTGGGAAGGCTACAACTTCGAAGACGCCATTCTGGTAAATCAGGAGCTTCTTGGGGAAGATACTTTCACCACTATACATGTCGAAATGTACGAAACTATAGCCAGAGATACTCAATTGGGGCCGGAAGAGATCACGGCAGATATTCCAAACGTGTCCAAGGAGTCTCTTAAGAATCTTGATGAAAACGGGATCGTCAGAGTCGGCGCTTACGTTACATCTCAGGACATTCTGGTTGGAAAAGTCACGCCTAAGGGAGAATCGGAGACTACACCCGAAGAGAAGATCATACGATCGGTCTTTGGCGATAGAGGAAGAGATGTTAAGGACTCTTCTCTGAAACTTCCCCATGGAGTAGAGGGAAGAGTAATCGATGTGAAGGCCTTTGACAAAGAGGAAGTTTCGGAACTGGGATCGGGAATCAACAAACTCGTGAAAGTCTTTGTAGGGATTCGAAAGCCCCTCGATGTCGGTGACAAGCTGGCCGGCAGACACGGAAACAAAGGTGTTGTCTCAAACATCATTCCCAAGGAAGATATGCCGTTCCTTCCAGACGGTACCCCGATACAACTTGTGCTCTCTCCACTGGGTGTTCCTTCGCGTATGAATGTGGGGCAGGTTCTTGAAACGCACCTTGGATGGCTGGGTAAGCTTACAAATAGACACTTCGCAACTCCCATTTTTGACGGTGCCACAGAAGAAGAGATAATGATAGAGCTATACAAGGCAAGAAAGGAAAAGGGTCTGGATGACGGCGACATAGAAGATTACAGATCCGGGAAGGTTACCTTGAGAGACGGAAGGACGGGGCAGCCTTTTGATTACCCTGTCGTTGTCGGAATAATGTACATGCTGAAGCTCGTACACATCGCCAAAGACAAGATTCATGCCCGTTCAACCGGTCCATACTCCCTAATACACCAGCAGCCTCTCGGTGGTAAGGCTCATTTTGGTGGTCAGAGATTTGGTGAGATGGAAGTCTGGGCTCTCGAAGCTCACGGTGCGTCGCACACCTTGAACGAGATGTTGACTATAAAGTCCGACGATATCAAGGGAAGAAATGACGTCTACAAAGCGATACTTAAGGGTATAAACATTCCCGAGCCAGGAATTCCAGAGAGTTTCAAAGTCTTGATCAAGGAACTGCAGGGTCTTTCACTGGATGTAAAGGTCTTTGATCAGAACAGTGTAGAGCTGGATGTGGATAAACTATGAATTTCAATAAAAGGGAGCTACCCCTCAAGGAGGGAAGCAAATGCCTGTAAGTACATACAAGAGAAAAGTGAACACTCTCCAGATCAACATAGCTTCACCCGAAAGAATAAGGGGCTGGTCGAGCGGAGAGGTTAAGAAACCGGAGACAATAAACTATCGCACGTTCAAACCCGAGAGAGACGGACTCTTCTGTGAGAAGATCTTCGGACCGACGAAGGACTACGAGTGCACCTGCGGAAAGTACAAAGGCAAGAAGTACGAAGGCACGGTGTGTGAGAGATGTAATGTCAGAGTCGAGTCCAAAGAGGCACGCAGAAGAAGGATGGGTCATATCGAACTGGCGGCTCCCGTAACTCACGTATGGTATCTCAAGAGCGCTCCAAGCGTCCTCTCCTCTTTGCTAAACATACCGGCGAAGGACCTTGAGAACATAATCTACTACGGGTCGAAGAGAGTCATTGAAAGGCTATACGTCGTGACCGATCCAAAGGACACAGACTTCTTCCCGGGAATGACGATGTACCAGACCGAATACGAGATATATACAAAAAAGCTCGACTTCGAAGTCGAACAGGGCTACAAGGTCAAATCGCCGCAGGGCCCGGTCATAACCGACATCGACGGTACGGTCAGTATCGAAAGGATCGACAGTAGCACGCAAAGAGAGATGAACTGGATAACGATCCGGGACGAAAGCGGTATCGAGAAGAAGTATCCGGCCTTTGAAGGGGCGCTTGTATACGTTCAGAACGGTGAGGAAGTCCATAAGGGCGACACTCTCGCCGACCGTTTTCTCTTTGAAGACGAGGTCCTTTCCGCGACGGAATACAGAGCCTTTGACGAATACTACCCCGGGAAGTTCGAAGTCGAAACTGACACAGAGAGCGACCGACCTATCGTCATAATAACGGAGATCGACCCGACCGTCTCAGAAGAGACTGGAAGGACTGTCGGCGAAGTGCTGATCGAGAACGAGTACGAGGCCTACAGAGAGCTGTACCCAGGAAAGGTCACCTGCGATTACGGTGCTGCCGCGATAAAGAAGCTGCTTCAAGGGATGGATCTGGAAGAGCTCCAGGTAGCGATCGAACACGAACTCAAGGCGATTCCCAAGAGCAGCGCGAGGGCTTTGAAACTCCTTCGAAGGCTGAAGTATGTGAAGGACCTAATAGCCTCGAGAAACCGACCCGACTGGATGGTAATGGACGTCGTGCCCGTCATCCCGCCAGACCTTCGACCTATGATACAGATCGAGGGCGGAAGGTTCGCGACTACCGATTTGAATGACCTCTACCGTAGAGTCATAAACAGGAACAACAGGCTTTCGAAGCTCCTGCAGATCGGTGCGCCCGACATAATAATCAGGAACGAGAAGAGAATGCTTCAGGAGGCAGTCGATTCCCTGATCTACAACGGAAGAGTCGGAAAGGCCGTATCGGACAAATCGGGAAGGCCGTTGAAATCTCTGACGGATCTTGTAAAGGGCAAGAAGGGGAGGTTCAGAAGAAACCTTCTCGGAAAGCGTGTAGACTACTCCGGAAGGGCCGTCATAGTCGTAGGACCTGATCTGAGGATTCACGAATGCGGTATTCCAAAGAGAGTGGCTATGGAGCTGTTCAAACCCTTTGTCCTATCTAAACTACTACACGGAAGTGAATCGAGCAAAACGGCGAGAAAGCTTAAGAAGACTATCATAGAGAAGGAAATGCCCGAGGCCTGGGAAGTCCTCGAAGACGTAATAAAGGGACACCCCGTTCTTCTGAACAGGGCTCCGACACTGCACAGAATATCCATTCAGGCCTTCATACCGCGATTGGTAGAGGGAAACGCAATACAGCTACACCCGCTGGTATGTACGCCGTTCAACGCAGACTTCGACGGAGACCAGATGGCCGTACACGTTCCCCTATCGGCGGCGGCGCAGGCGGAGGCAAAGTTCCTCATGCTCAGCAGATACAACGTAATCTCGCCCGCCAGCGGGAAGCCCATCTCCATGCCGGGAAAGGACATAATAGTCGGCGTGTACTATCTGACGACTAACGATCACGAGTATGAAAAGATGGAGAAGGAAGTAATGGGCTACTACGCAAAGCTTCTCAAAGATAAGGAAATAGACCAAACCGAGGCGAGAAGGCGAGTAAGGGAGAAGGCGCTGGAGTGGGTGTACTGGAAGTTCGCATCGCCCGACGAAGCACTCCTCGCTTACGATGCCGAATACATATCACTGCACGACCCGATACTGGTGAAGCTCGACCCCTCGTCCGGCGACCTGACACTTACGACCGTGGGAAGAATAATCTTCAACACGATAGTGCCCGAGAAGCTGAGGGATTACTCCAAGAAGTTCACGAAAAAGGCAATAAAGAAGCTTATCTACGACTGTTTCCACGAGTACGGGATAGACAGAACGGCCGACCTTCTGGACGACATGATGACACTCGGATTCCACTATGCGACCCAGTCGGGTCTGACGATCTCGATAAAGGACATAGTAGTATATCCCAAGAAGGACAAGGTAATCGCAGCCGCCCAGAAGAAAGTCGATCAGGTCGAAGGCCTTTTCAAGTCCGGATTCCTCACCGAAGAAGGCAGAAGCGAAGAAGTCATTCGCATCTGGTCGGATACTACCGGCGACATCATGGAGAAGACATACACCGAATTCGAGAAGCACCCCTTCAATCCGATATTCATGATGGTCGACTCGGGAGCGAGAGGAAACATAGACCAGCTGAAGCAGCTCGCCGGAATGAGAGGACTGATGGCCGATCCTTCAGGAAAGACCATAGAAGTACCCATAAAGGCGAACTTCAGAGACGGTCTGACCGAGCTAGAGTTCTTCACATCTACGCATGGCGCGAGAAAGGGATCGGCAGACACAGCACTGAGAACTTCTTTTGCCGGATACCTTACGAGAAGACTGGTCGATGTGTCACAGACAATAACGATCACGACACCGAACTGCGGAACCCACGAAGGAATAGAGGCCGTCGAGCTGCTGGCCGACGGTGTCACGATAGAGAAGCTCGAGGACTTCCTGTTCGGAAGAGTCCTCGCCGTCGATGTGATAGACCCGTCAACCGCGAAGCCCCTGAAGAACAGGAGGACAGGCAAGGAGTACGTCCGGGACACGATGCTCAGAGACGAGGACGCCTCTTTCCTTGCCAATTACAGGACAGATGTCGAGGTAGTGCGCGAAGAGGTGCTGGCTCTGGCCAAGGCGACTAGGCTGGTAAGATACACCGAGCTCGGTGAAGATGTGACCTTGAGCGATAAGACCTACAAGGCCGGAACGCACATAAACAGCGATCTCCTTCACCAGCTGAAAAACTCGGAGCTGAGCGAAGTCAAGATAGTCTCCTATCCCTGTGTCGGACAGGTATATGCTGGCGAACCCATAAAGAATGAAGCCGGTGAAATGGTCGTCAAGTACCAGGAGAAGATAGACGAGATGACCGCCAAGAAGCTAAAAGTTTGCGGACAGATAAAGGTTACTCTCAGACCGGTGATAAAGGTAAGATCGGTCCTGACCTGTGAATCGGATAGCGGAGTCTGCGCTATGTGTTACGGAATGGACCTTTCGAACCACGAGATCGTCAACGTCGGTGAATCCGTCGGAGTAGTCGCGGCCCAGTCAATAGGCGAACCGGGAACACAGCTGACGATGAGAACCTTCCATACAGGTGGTATCGCAACGGGTCAGGACATAACCCGAGGTCTTCCGAGAGCCGAGGAGCTCTTCGAGGCCAGGAAGAAGCTCAAAGATCCCGAAGCGCTTTTCATAGAAAAAGGCGACTCGGGCTTTGTAAAAGACCTCGTGGCCGATGAAAAGGGCAGACGAAAGGTTTATATCGAGACGAAAGACGGCCGAATAAGCGAGTACGATCTCTCTTCGGCAATCAAGCCAAAGATAGAAATTGGCGACAGAGTCGTCGAGGGAGAGGCCATAACCACGGGCACGGTGCGTCCCAGAAAGCTCATGGAAAAGCTCGGATTAGTTCCGACTGCCCTGTATCTTCTCACAGAGATCAAGAGGGTCTATGCCGAACAGGGAGTCGAGATACACGACAAGCACTTCGAGCTGATAATCAAACAGATGCTCTCTAAGGTCGAATTGACCGATCCGGGAGATACCGATTTCCTTCCCGGCGATTTGCTGGACATAATCGAAGTGAGAAAGGTAAACAGATCGATCGAAGAGGCTAACAGCAAGGTAGAGGAGAACCGCGAGTACGTATTAAACAAGAGGCTTGCCAGAAGGGTCCTCGGAGAGGACGAAGAGGGAAGAATCCAGAAGATAGCCGCGGAAGGCGAGCAGATAAGCGAAGAAGTCCTCAACAGGATACTGAGCGGTGGCATAAAGCAGATATCTATCTACGATGTCGAAGAGGATCAGTATCAGAAGCTAATCGAGGACTTCAATCCCGATACTATTATTCCCGAGAAGAAGGTACAGGTAATGCCAAAGGGACTGATGAAGTTCAAGAGAAAGCTTCTGAGGATAACGAAGGCCTCTCTGGAGAGCGAGGGCTGGTTGTCGGCCGCTTCGTTCCAGCAGACACCGCAGATTCTTACGGAAGCCTCAGTTGCGGGAAAGATCGATTATCTGCAGGGACTAAAGGAAAACGTCATAGTCGGTCAGCTAATACCCGCAGGGACTGGACTGGACATGTATGCAAACCTTCAGGTAGAAGAAGCGGTCGTTTCATCGCACTTCGAAGAAGAGCTGGCCTGATAGAAGCTATATAGAGCGGGAAGCCTTTAATGCGGCTTCCCGTTTTCTTATTCTTTGGTGGTAACATTGATAGGTTATTGAAATCGAGCTAAAGTGGAACACAAATACTTTACTAATCGAAAGGAGGAACGGCGACTCCTCTCCGACTCTCGCTATCGCTTAGATGTCGGGGCCTCCTCGCCTGTTTTTGATGAACACTCCAAAGATAAGTCTGCAAAATATCCATAAAACTTACTCGAGCAACGGTATAAAGGCTCTCAACGGAGTCTGTCTAGAGATTATGAGAGGAAAGGTAAATACTCTGCTCGGGGAAAATGCGGCGGGCAAAACGACTCTTATGAAGATCATATCGGGTATAGAAAAGGCAGATAGTGGAGCTATGTTCATTGACGGAGTCGCTTACTCTCCAAGAACACCAATAGACGCTATTGAAGCTGGAGTAGGACTTGTACCCCAGAATATGCGAGTTATCTCAGGTATGACCGTTATGGAAAATCTGCTTACGGCCATGAACTGTGGAAAATTAAAGATCGGGTTGAGAGAGATGAAGCGTTCAGTCCACGACATGATGCAGAGGTATAAAGTCGAAATCGATTCAAACGCTAGAGTCGGCGATCTTACAACAGGAGACAGGCAGAGGGTCGCTATTCTTAGAGTTCTTCTGAGGTCACCGGATTTGATCATACTCGACGAACCAACGGCCGTTTTATCGGACACAGAAAGAGAAGCCCTTTTCATGACCCTGAGTGAACTCAAGAAAGAGGGTAAGACACTGATATTCATTACCCATAGACTGTCGGAGGCGACGAGAGTCTCTGATAGGATTGCAGTAATGCGAAAAGGGAGTGTTGTAGATACTGTCGATGGAGCAGAGGTTGCCCGGAGAGATCTTCACGAACTGATAACTGGAGAGAGTCTTGAGCCAACCGTGATAGGTACTTTCGAACCGGGTAAGGAGGTCCTTCGAGTCGAGTCGCTTGAGATTGAGGGAAGGTTTCGAGGAAACGCTGCTGTAAAAGGAGTTGATTTCAGCGCAAGCGCAGGCGAGTTGCTGGTTATAACTGGCGTTACCGGAAATGGACAGCAGGAGCTTCTTGAGGGTCTCTTCGGTATGCGAAGAGTCCTTTCTGGCAGAGTCTTTGTCGACGGACAGGATTTAACCGGAAAGCCTCCCTCTCTTCTCAGAAAGGCCGGAGTGGCTGCACTCACTTCGGACAGAGACAGTGTTTGTAGTTGCCCCGCACTCTCGATAATGGAAAATCTGGTAGTCAACAGGGTAAGGGAAGCAGGTCCTATATACAGAAAAAAAGCCCTTACCAGTTGGTCGAAAGAGATTATGGAGAAGTACAATGTCAAGTACTCCGCTCTGGATGATCCCGCTTCAACACTCTCGGGAGGAAATCTTCAAAAAATGCTGCTGGCTAGAGAACTTGATGGAGCTCCAGTTTTACTGCTCCTTGGAGAACCGACCAGGGGACTGGACTCATTGCATACAAGAATGCTTCACAAGATACTCGCCTCGCTCAGAGAGAAAATGTCGGTGGTCGTCTTTACCGGTGATATAGACGAAGCGCTCGCTATCGGAAACCGTGTTATCGTGATGTACGATGGAAGAATCGTGCTGAACAGAGTTAACGACGGAAGCCTGACCAGAGCGTTTCTTGGAAGATACATCGTAGGTACAGAGAAAACGGGAGCTGTGACATGATCGGTAGATACTATCTGGCAGCGAGATCTCTTTTCGTTATACTGGTCGCTCTTCTGGCCGGCATGATCGTAATTCTTGCCGTGAGTGAGGATCCATCCGTTGCGATTGTGGCGTTCTTCTTCTCCACTTTCACAAACACCTACTATCTGGGAAATCTTCTGGCAAACACTATACCACTAATCCTTACCGGTCTGGCTGCAGCGATTGCCTTCTCAGCGTCCAGCTTCAATCTCGGGCTTGAAGGTCAGGTTTATATGGGTTCTCTTGTGGGAACGTTTTTTGGAGTTAGAATACTGACGGCGTTGCCCCCGTTACCGGGAACAGTCGCAATTCTTCTCTTCTCGCTTATCTCTGGAGGTATTATAGCCGGACTATCCGGTCTTCTAAAGGCGAGAAGGGGTGTAAACGAGCTTATTTCCTCACTGCTTCTGAGTAACGGACTAATACTTCTTGTCGATTACTTCATCGAAGGACCTTTCAATGACAGGCCCTCGGGACTTGCTGCCTCTTTCAGCATCCCGTCGAAATTCAGATTCGAAAGGATACTGCCGCCTTCAAATCTCCATACAGGTCTCTTCATTGCCATATTAGCCTCAGTTGCAGTCTGGTTCTTCCTTTTCAAGACAAGAGGTGGCTACAACCTGAGAGTTACGGGGAAAGATCCGGAGTTTGCATATTACGGGGGAGTGAATGTCGGGCGAGTCTACTTCTGGGCCATGTTTTTAAGTGGCTCCTTCGCAGCTCTGGGAGGCATGGTAGATGTCTTGGGAGTTCATGGAAGGGTTATGAGAGGTTTCTCTTCCGGTTACGGCTGGAATGGAATAGCTGTGGCTCTTATCGCCAGAAATCATCCGCTTCTTGTCGTTCCCGCCGCGTTGTTCTTTGCCTATCTGGAGATCGGCGCCCAGATAGCTTCATTTGAGGCCGGGCTTACTCCGGAGCTGTCCAGGCTTATTCAATCCATAGTCTTCTACCTGGTTACAGCCGATGCGATACTTTCCTTTTTGAGGAGGAGAAGAGCTCATGGAAAGCTTTCTTAATGCGACTATCATAAACTCCACTCCAATCATACTTGCGGCCTGTGGCGCACTTCTGACTCAGCTAGCCGGCTGGTTGAACATAGGACTTGAGGGTCTGATACTCGTTTCCGCCTTCTTTGCAGTAGCAGTGTCGGCCGCTTCGTCAAGTCTTATACTGGGGACTTTAGTAGCAGTCGCTGTGTCAATGTTGCTGGCGGTGATCATCTTTGCTCTGGTCAGGTATCTTCGGGCAAATCTCTTCGTTGTGGGAATAGCTACCAACCTTTTTGCTGCCGGATTTACAGTCATGTTGACTGATCTGTGGCTGAAAAGCAAGGGTACTGTGGTCTTTTCGAATCTGTCGAAACCACCTGTTCTCAATGTAGAGTTCCTCGGAAAGATCGGTCTAGGCTTCTTGAACAACCTGAATCTCTTTGAACTATCGGCTCTCATGCTGCCAATGATAGTGTTTCTGTTCCTGAACGGCACGGCTTCGGGCGTAAAGCTCAGAGCTTGCGGCCTCGATGCGGAGAGCGCTTTCTATGCAGGGGTAAGCGTTGATAGACTGCGATTCTTTTCCTTTCTTATTAGCGGACTGTTTGCAGGGCTTGCAGGCGCTTCTCTGTCTCTGCCTCTAGGAGCTTTCGTGGCGAATATGTCGGGTGGAAGGGGCTGGATTGCTCTCGTTTCGGTTATTATGGGCAGAGGAAAACCCGTTTATGTAATGCTCTCGGCGATCTTTCTCGGCGCCGTGGTCGAACTTTCACTGGTTCTTCAGGTCTCAACACAGATCTCGCCGAAGCTGCTGCTCACACTGCCGTATTTTATCTCATTCACCGTTCTGTGTTTCTTTCCAACAAGACTTACCGGGAGCAGAAGAGACTGATTCGAATACAAGTGCCATGTTATAATCCAGAAGGAGGTGTAAAGTGAGTCTAATAGAGGAATTGAACGCTCAGTACAAAGAAATAGAATATCTTAACAACGCCACTGCTCTCATGGCCTGGGACATGAGAACATATCTTCCGGAGAAGGGCAGTGATGAGCGCGCCGAAGCTTATGGATATATTTCGACGCTTGCTTTCAAGAAGAGTACTTCGCAAGAGCTTGGGAGGATTATCGAGGAACTGAACAGCTCTGAAGTTCTCCAGTCTCTCTCAGATGACGAAAAGGCGATGGTCCGTGTTGCTACAAAGTCATACAGGAGAGCCAGGGCATTACCGCCGGAGTTCTACCAGAAGTTTATGGTCCTTGTTGCCAAGAGCGAGCATGTGTGGGAAGAGGCAAGGAAGAGAAACGACTTCAATGGATTTGCCCCTTACCTCGAAGAGATAGTCAGTCTTTCCAGAGAGGGAGCCAGTCTCTACGGCTACGATGAGAATCCGTATGATGCACTTCTGGAGGGTTACGAGGAAGGAATGACCTCAAAAAGACTTAGAGAGATTATTCAGCCCCTCAAGGAGGAGCTGGTCCCCTTTTTGAAGCGGATTATCGAGAACGGTAAAGCTCCAGAGACAGGGATTATGAAGGGGAAGTTCCCAAGAAAGGCTCAGGAGAAGCTGAGTTATAAGGCTTTGAAGTTCATTGGTTACGACTTTGAAGCGGGAAGACTGGACGAAACCGTCCATCCCTTCACTATAGGAGTGGGTGTGGGAGATGTAAGGGTAACAACGAAGTATCCACCGGATGAGTTCACATCATCTCTTTACGGCTCCTTCCATGAGGGCGGACATGCTCTTTATGAGCAGGGCCTTCCAGCCGACTTGAGCGGGACGCCTTTATACAGTGCAGTGTCTTTGGGAATCCATGAATCGCAGTCGAGAATGATTGAGAATATGGTCGGTAGAAGCAAGGAGTTCCTCACTTTCTTCTATCCTCACATCCAGAAGGCCTTTCCAAATAACTTCAAGAATGTCTCCATGAAGAAGTTCTATAGAGCCGTGAACGAAGTTAGTCCTTCATTGATAAGGATTGAGGCAGACGAAGTCACATACAACTTCCACATAATGCTCCGTTTTGAGCTTGAAGAGGCCATGATAAGGGGCGAGCTCGAGGTCTGTGACCTGCCGCGCCGCTGGAATGATAAAATGAAAGAGTATCTAGGAATCGAACCGCCCGATAATCGCGACGGAGTACTGCAGGATGTCCACTGGCCATCTGGCATGATAGGTTACTTTCCCTCTTATATGCTCGGCAATCTGTACGCTGCACAGTTTTATGCTAAAGCCGAAAGCGATATCAAAAGACTGGATAAGAGGCTTGAGCGTGGAGATCTTAAACCCTTGATAGAATGGCTCAGAGTCAATATACACAGTCAGGGTCGACGTTACGAACCTGCAGAATTGTTGAAAAAAGTTACTGGAAGAGATCTCGATCCGGGCTATTTCATAAAGTATGTGAAAGACAAGTACTCCGGCATATATTCACTTTAATACCCGCGGAAAGCTTGAAATACAGGCAGGGCAAGAGAGTTTTCCAGATTGGCTGGTCAAGGAATTAGCAGTTTCTCAAACCGCGACAGATCCTCCGTATTCAGTTTGAGCTCGTCTCTTCTCCTGGTGAGAAACTCTAAAAGCTCTTCTGGTTTGGTTAAGCCGGCATCTTTCCACAGAAAGGCGAGGATGCCGGTCTCTATTTTACCGTCTACTATAAGTCTGTATATGCTTTTGGGTGTGTCTGTCCTGAGCTCTTCGATCTTTTCTATCTTTCCTTCATGTAAATACTGGAGAGACTTCTCCTGTATCGCCTTTCCAATCCCCTTAATCTGCGAGAGAGACTTTATTGAATCTTCGTCTATCTCTCCATCGGGAAGGCGACTTCTTATAGTCTTTGCGGCGAACTCGTAACTGCGTATTTTGAATGGGTTGTCTCTCCATACCTTCAGCAACCTAGCCAGGAGTTCGAACTGCGAAGCCAGCTCTTCACTTTTCACGGAAACCACCTCCAGGACTATTCTAGCCTGAAAGTGGTCTATAGCAAAGAGACAAAGCAGATTATTCCGGAAGTTTCTGAGCGAGCACTCGTTCCAGATTCTCACGCGCTGTTGCGACATGTGCCTCGTAGAAAGCCAATCCGGCAGCTTCTATTGCCTGGATTGCATTTTGACCGAGATGAAAGGCTATTATTGAGTCAACACCCTTCTTTACCAGGAAATTTACGGCTACCGGTCCCGCTCCGTGGGCGAGGTCTATTGATGGATCGATGAACTCAAAAGAGCCGGTCGATGAATCGTATATTAGAAAGTATTTCCCGCGAGCGAAACGGTCGTCGGGGATGCTATCCAGGGATTTTTCCTTCACAGGAATTGCTATCTTCATTCCTTACCTCCATGCAGTATGTTTTCCAATTTTTCTCTTATGCTCTTTATGCTTACCGCCGCAGGTGAGTCATTCATAGAAACTACAGGTACACCCAGTACGGTGGCTTCTTCGACTCTTTCGTCGAACGGTATCTTACCGAGAATCGATATCTCCTTTTCTCGGCACCACTCTTCGATCAACTGACTCTTGCCGTGATTCACGTCCCACTTGTTTATCACAACGGCGCACTCACGCCTGAAGTGCCTTACCGTATCGACTATTCGCTCCAGATCAAAAATACCCGATACTGTTGGTTCGGCAACGATGACCACAAAAGAGACACCGGTTATCGATGAAGCAGCCGGGCAACCGATCCCCGGAGCTCCGTCTATTACTATGATGTCGCGTCTCTCGTCTTCCGAGACTTTGATAGCGAGCTTTCTGACCTCCGCAACTAGCCCTCCGGAGGTCTCTTCTCCGGGATTGAGCAGGGCGTGAATCAGAGGATTTCCATCAAAGCGTGAAAGAAAGTATTCGCCGGACTTGTTCTCTCTCATAGTGATAGCCTTTGCCGGGCAGATAGCTACACAGACACCACATCCCTCACAGGAGTAAGGATCGACTCTGTAGGGGCCTCCACGGACTATTGCATCGAAACGGCAGTACCTTTCGCAGATTCCACATGAGATACAGGAGTCAGAGATCTCGGCCTTCTTGCCGCCATAGTACTCCAGAGAAACTTCCTTCTTAGAATTCATCAAGAGATGAAGATTCGGTGCGTCCACATCGCAATCGGCCATAACGTGGTTTTGAAAGAGGAGTGAAAGAGAGCCAGCGAGAGTAGTCTTGCCTGTTCCTCCCTTACCGCTAACTATAGCCAGCTGAAACATCAAATCACCCCCGGAGATGTGAGAATCTTCGCATACATTTTTTCAAGGCGGACTCTCCACTCGGGAAAAGCATCACTAAAGAGAACACCTTCAGAGTAAGCGCGGGCGATCTCGCGGTCAAAGGGGATCCTTTCGAGTATGTCGATATTCTCTCTGGAAGCGAACTCGTCGATTTTCGAGTAAGAAGCGTTGTCTCTGTTGATTACTACTCCAAAGGGCACTTCCATCTCTCTGACAATACTGACCGCGAGTTCCAGATCGTGAAGCCCGAACGGCGTCGGTTCGGTTACCATAATCGCATAGTCGACCTTCCTGAGAGTTTCGACTACCGGACAGGATGTGCCAGGAGGAGAATCAATTATTACGATCCTCTCGTGGTCGATATGCTTCTTCAAAGCTCTTATGATTCTTACGGGGGAAGGTTCTCCAATTTCCATGATCCCCATTCCAAAAGATAGAGAATCGTCAATACTTCCCATATCAACTCTTCCAATTACCTTTGGGACCTCGGTTATAGCCGATTCGGGACAGATCATTGTGCAGAGACCACAGCCATGGCAGAGAGTGTTGAAGACCATAACGCCAGTATCAAAGATTGACAGGGCACCGAACTGACATTCCTCTGCGCATTTGCCGCACAGAGAACACTTTTCTCTGTCTATAACGGGTAGCATTAGATGAACATCTTCCCGAGACTCGCGAACTGTCTGGAAAAAGAGATGAACGTCAGGCTCTTCGGCGTCGGCATCGAGGAGCTGAACTTGATAATTGAAGGACAACACTCTAGCAAGATTTGTGGCAAGAGTGGTTTTGCCAGTGCCGCCCTTGCCACTCAGGACCGCTATTACCAAGGGTCACCACCATCTCCTGAATCTAAATCCGAATCCTCTTCCGAAACCTCTACCGGAACCGAATCCCGACCCACGGCGGTAGAAACGTCTACCGAAAAAGCCTCCCGCCGGATAAACAGGGGTACGCTCTCCCGGTCTCTTCTCAGAGTCCGGTGCAACACAGTCGCCCATTCCCCATCCCGTCATGGGACCCTGTCCCGAAGGACCTGTCCTATCTCTCCAAGGCATACTATCACTCCCTTTCCGCTTGGGTTTCCAGGCTATCAAGCCTTTTCTCTACTTCCTGCAATTCCTGTTTGAGCATTTCGAGCTCACTGTTAAGGTAATTTCGGTACTCTTGAAGATCGAGCTTCTCAGTTTCAGATGGGTAAGAGTCATTGTAGAAGCCTCTTGTGTATAGACCTATGCCTCTGCCTCTTCCCATACCTCGCGGTCCACCGTATCCAAAAAACCGACAAGAGCCGTCTCTAAAGCGATTCCCATAACCAAAACCGTATGGCATTCTTCTCACCTCCATATATATGTATTATACATATATTATATAACAGGCTATACTCAAAAGTCAAACTGCCCGATCGACTTTTTGACTTTGCCCGCTAACACGACGTTATCTGTTAATATCAGTTATGGGAGAGAATACGTATGTAGAAAACCATATCAGACTGTTCTCCGTTATCGCACCCTTTTATAATCTCGCTTTTAGATCGCAGTTGAGGACTTATAGAAGGCTGCTGAAAGATAATCTGTGGAGACTGCCCGACGGTGTGGAGACCGTACTGGATATTGGTTGCGGAACGGGAGCCTTTGCGAAGGCCTTGAGCGAATGCGGGATGATAGTTACTGCCGTAGACGCTTCAATGAGTATGGTGAAGATAGCCAGGAGAAATCTGAAGGGAAGGAAAGTCAAAGTATTGAAGGGAGACTTCTTCGGGAGCCTCCCCTTTGAAGACGGGAGTTTTGATCTGATTGTCGCTTCTTACGTAGTTCACGGACACAGAAGAGAGGGAAGAGAGAAGTTCTACATGGAGACAAGGCGGATCTGTAAAAAGGCGTTGTTGCTTCATGAGTTTTTTCCAAACAGAAGTCCGGTGGTTTCCTTCGTTGAGTTTCTTGAGAGAAGCGACTACCGTGATTTCGTCTCTTCTGCTCTTGACGAGCTAAAAGAGTTTTACCCGGTTGTAAAGCCCGTAAGACTTTCAAAGAAGACTGGCTGGTACATTTGTAGTTGCCGATAAGGCCAGATCGAGGATTTTCTCTAACAGTATTTTGAGGATAAAGTGCTAGTATTGAATAAGCTAAGGAGAAGGCAGGTGTCATCTATTTACATAGAGCGATTTGCGAGGTTGTGGACATGAAGAGAAGGATTTCACCTTATCTCTTCATCCTTCCGGCCGGTATGGTAATCGTCTTTTTTCTTATCTATCCGCTAATTTACTCCTTCGTCATAAGTTTCTATGAGTGGGATTTGTCGCCTACAAAGTCTTTTGTCGGCATCGGCAACTACAGTCAGATAATACTCTCTCCCGAATTCTGGAACTCGATGTTATATACGGCCTATTACATCATTGGAGTTCTTCCGGCTTCACTTATTCTGGGGTTTCTATTTGCCGCCCTTCTGAACGACACTACTTTGAAGGGCATTGGCCTCTTCAGGACGGTTTACTTTCTCCCCGTTATCACTTCGCCAATTGCGGCGGGCATGGGGTTCAGTTTTCTCTTCAGTACGGAACTGGGTTACGTGAACCATCTGGTGAAAGGGTTTGGGGGCGATTATGTGAACTGGCTGACAAATCCCGAAGGAGTAGTTCAGATTATGTTCAACTGGACCGGCATTCAGCTACCGAGAATTCTACAGGGTCCGAGTGTAGCTCTCTTCGTGATAATTCTCATGGGAATCTGGCAGAATCTGGGTTACGCCATGGTAGTATATTTGGCGGGCCTGCAGGGTATCCCCGGGACTTACTATGAAGCCGCTTCACTCAGTGGAGCCTCAAGATTTCACTGTATGACTAAGATCACGATTCCACTACTATCACCGACCACCTTCTTTCTACTGATAATGTTCAGCATCAATACCTTTCAGGTCTTCGGCCCGATAATGGTTATGACACCCGATGGCGGACCTTTGAATACAACTTCAGTCGTTGTATTCAGGCTCTATAGAGAGGCCTTCACCTATTATCGTTTCGGATATGCGGCGGCAATGGCCTTCATTCTATTTATATTTGTAATATCTATTACTGCATTCCAGGTGAAGTCCATAGAGAGAAGGGTTCATTATGAGTAAACGCAGGCTCCCGAGGGCTGTCAAATACGTAATTCTGATTGCCGGTGCAGTAGTTATGGTCTTCCCGTTTTTCTGGTCGCTGATGACTTCCTTCAAAGGGTTGAGGGAGATTCTCCTCAATCCCTTCTCTCTAGTTCCCAAGGAGTTCACGTTAAGAAACTACATTAGTGTCTTCCAGAAGGTTCCCTTTGCAAGGTATCTCATAAACAGCACTATCGTAGCCATTATTACGACGTTTCTGCAGCTAACCACCGCATCGCTAGCCGCTTTCGCCTTCGCGAGAATGACTTTCAGGGGAAGGAACCTTCTCTTCTATACATTTCTTGCAACTATGATGGTTCCTCAACAGGTAGTCATGATTCCACAGTATCTAGTCGTTATGAGCCTGAATCTTGAGAACTCATATGCCGGGCTCATACTGCCAAATGCCGCGACGGCCATATCGATATTCTTTCTGAGGCAGTTCTTTCTCACCATACCAAGAGATCTGGAAGATGCCGCTACTATAGATGGGTGCGGATCTCTTAGAATACTTACAAAAGTCTTTCTACCCCTTACAAGACCTGCACTTTCTACTATCGCAGTCTTTTCATTCATGTGGTCATGGAACAATTACTTCTGGCCACTTCTGATAATCAGTGAACCGGAAATGAGAACGGTGCAGCTGGGTCTTGCGATGTTCAAATCCGAAGGGGGAATTCAATGGGGAGAGTTCATGGCAGCAACGGTTGTTGCGACTCTACCGATAATGATAGCGTATTTTCTAGCTCAAAAGCAGTTCGTTAAAGGCATAACGCTCACCGGACTGAAAGGTTGATTGAGGTTAATCAAAGGAGGTTACGCATGAAGAAGATTGTCACCATTTTTCTCCTGTCACTACTGGGCTTAACCATTTTCGGAAGGATTACCCTGACGTTCTGGCATTCGATGTCAGACTATCAGAAACCGATTATCGACAAACTCGTTGCTGACTTCAACAAGTCCCAGAAAGATGTTACAGTGAGAGCGATCTTTCAGGGCTCTTACGACGAGACCGTTACCAAGCTCAAGGCCGCGCTCCTTACCGGCAAAGGTCCAGACATAGCAATGGTGAACATCGAGCACCTTCAGATTTTTACAAAGGACGGCTCATTGCAGGACCTTACGGCTCTTCTTGCCTCAGACCCAGGCATCTCTCCGGAGGACTTTGTGGATTCGTTCTGGACGACTATCCTGCGCGGCGACAGGCCATACGCTCTACCCTTCAATATTAGCGCCCTTATGCTTTTCTACAATAAAGACCATTTCAGGGCTGCCGGGCTCGATCCCGACAAACCGCCGACCACCTGGGAAGAGCTGGAGGAGTACGCAAGAAAGCTGACTGTAAGAAAGGCCTCCGATTCGCGTCCGTCACAGTATGGGCTTCTCTGGGGAGTCGATACTATGTTCTATCAGTTCGAACCTCTTGTCTGGCAGAATGGAGGCGATATCTTCAACGAGGACATGACCGAGTGCATAATAAACTCTCCAGAAGGTATAGAAGCTCTCAAGAGATGGCAGAGCTGGTTTGATCAGGGTCTATCACCAAGAGACCTTACTACGGATGAAGGAATTCAATCCTTCACAATGGGAAGGATATCTATGGGCCCCATGACTAGCGGAGGCATAAGATACGCTCTGGAGAACATTCCGTGGAATCTCGGCGTCGCCTCCTTACCCCAGAACAAAGAGAGAATGACCACACTCGGTGGCGGTTCGCTGGCGATCATGTCCGGGCTTTCCGACGAGAAGCTGAAGGCGGCCTGGAGCTTCCTCAAGTGGATGGTATCGGAGAAGAGTACACTCTTCTGGTACGAAGGAACGGGTTATATGCCTGTCAAGAAATCGGCTATGAACTCACTTGAGATCCAGCTCATATGGCAACGCTTCCCACAGCTCAAAGCCCCGATCGATTCTATTGAATTCGCAAGACCAAGACCGGTTCACACTAACATTATTGAGATAAGAAACATACTCTACAACGCGGTTGAACAGGTGAGAAAGGGAGTAACCGAACCGGAAGCGGCTTTCGATGAGGCAGTCGAGAAGGTCAATATCCTTCTGAAGTGAGGTGGGAGAGATGAAGAGGATTCTGATAGTAACTGTTTTTCTGTTCTTTGCCCTGGCGGTACTGGGAGCGGGGAAGATCGTAGAAATACGCGTGGAGGGGGCTCAGAAGACCCAGTCTTCAGTTGTAGCCAACCTCTCTGGCATAAAGATCGGCGATGAGTACGATATACAGAAGATCTACCTTGCCAAGCGCACATTGCAGGAGTCCGGGCTCTTTTCCGATGTGTATATGCAGATACGTGAGGTAGAGGGCGGATATAGACTCATAATTACCGTCGAGGAAGAGAATACAATCTATCCGTTCTTCGGTTCCTATCTGGCTTTGGGAGTTGGCGATCGAAACCTTCTCGGTTCGGGAGTCAACCTTTATGGTGGAATTCGCTTTGTCAGACTCTCCAACAAGAAGATTTTGGGATTTTTGCCCGTACCACAGCTCTTCTGGGGAGGATTTACTCTGGGGGCAAGATACCCGAAGGCCTTTGGCACCGGAGTAGATCTAAATTCCGAAGTGACGCTTTTCAAAGAAGTTCCCTGGCAAACGGATATTCTTTTGACACTTAACAGGTTTAGGCTGGGGGGGAGTCATTCGATCGGCGATTATGGTGTAGGCCTTTCATACACTTACGAGAACGCCACCTTCGATGCGTCGCCAGCGAACGACTACGGTGTTTCGATACTGACAGCCGGCCTTTCCTTCGGAGACCCTGTGAACTACAGACAGGAGAGAGCCAATCTATTCGGTCAGACGGCGTTGAATTACGGATTCGGTAAGGGCTATAGTTACCTGCAGCAAACTGCTCAGATAAACTTCTGGTACAGGATAATCGGCAGAATATATGCCTCGAGCACGACTAGGGTGGGAATCACATACTCTGGATTTGCGCCTGTGACGAAGCAGTTTTATCTTGGTGGAAGTCAGGACCTTAAGGGCTGGAACTCCTACTCATTCAATCCCAGACACTTCGTGTTCCAGGCGATTGAGGCCGGCGTGCCTCTTACAGAGGGCTTTGGAATCGCTCCCTCCGATGAGCTCAGCACCTATATTCCAAAACTATATGTCATGGGTGCTGCAGGCTTTGAAAAGACATTTGGTCTGGCGATCGGTATTGGTCTGGAATGGAGAACGCCTCTTGGTATTGCGATCGAGCCACAGCTTTTCTTTGGAGGCGATGGCTTTAAGTTCTACTTTGAATTGAGATAGAGGATAACTATACAATTAAAAAGGGCGCGACAGCGCCCTTTTTTGGTTCTTTCAACCTCTGATAACTGCGTTCAATCCGGTTTCTTTGCAGAGTATCCCGGCGAACTCATTAAGAATATCTATAGAATAAGGTGCGACGGGATTTCCTTCGACTCTCCGGTACTGCTGGATCGCGACTCTCGATGCACCCTTGCAGAGTATGGCCAGTCTTTCGAAATCTCTTTGCGCGACATACGGGGGGTACATAGTAACTCTTATTTCGTGTTCCTTGAAAGACTTCACGAGCTCCAGGCTCTCTTCTATGGAATCCATAGAGACTCTGGAAAATAGGGAGTAATCAACTGCCTTCAAATCCATCGCCACAAAGTCAACACGCTCGAGAAAACGACCGAGGATCTGAGAATTCCAGCCGTTTGTATCTAGCTTTACGGATTTCTCGGGAAACAGCTCTTTTAACCTGAGTATGAATGGAATCAGCTCAGCCTCTCTCAGAGTCGGTTCGCCTCCGGTAATAACTACACCGTCTAGCTGTGCCTTTCTCTTCGCGAGATACTCAAAGACCTCTTCTTCAGAAACCCTTTCATCTGTCGAAACTTTTAGCCCGGGATTATGACAGTATGCGCAATCGAAATTACAGTTTGAGGTAAATAGTGTCAGCGCTATCTTCCCTGGATAATCCACCAGGCTGATTCTCTCCAAACCTGCGAAATTCATCTACTCGTTCTCTCCCGATCTGGTAAACTCTTCTCTTTCTGAATTCCTCCTGTTTTCCTACATTCCAGTTCTGGACGGGCCTGTAGTATCCGGTTATTCTCGAGTACACCTCTGTGGGATTGCCACACTGAGGGCAGTTGTACTGCTCTCCTCTTATATAACCGTGATTCTGGCAGACCGAATAGGTAGGAGATATTGTGAAGTAAGGAATCCTGTAAATACTTGCGATCTTCTTCACGAGTTCTCTTGTCGTCTTCCAGTCAGAGACCTTCTCGCCGAGAAAGGCGTGGAAGACCGTCCCGCCAGTATACTTCTGCTGTAACGTCTCCTGAATATCGAGTGCGGAGAAGATATCGCTGGTAAAGTCAACAGGCAGGTGAGAAGAGTTTGTGTAGTAAGGGTTGTCTCTGCCAGCCGTTATAATCTGGGGAAACTTGTTCTTGTCTATCTTTGCAAGTCTGTATGAAGTCGATTCGGCCGGTGTTGCTTCGAGATTATAGAGATGTCCGGTCGCCTCCTGGAAAGAGACCATCTTGCTCCTCATAAAATCAAGAACTCTCAGGGAGAACTGGTATCCTTCGTTATCGACGATGCTTCTTCCAATCCAGCGAGCGTTAAGGCAGGCCTCGTTCATTCCGATGAGTCCGATCGTGGAGAAGTGATTGTCGAAGTTCTTCAAATACCTTCTCGTATAGGGATACAGACCTTCGCTGTTAAGCTTTTCCACAACGGCGCGCTTTGTCTCGAGGCTTCTGCTTGAGAGTTCCATCATGAGCGAAAGTCTTTCGAAGAAATCCTGCTCATTTTTGCTTAAGTAGGCAATCCGCGGTAGATTTATGGTAACGACGCCGATCGAGCCCGTGAACTCATCTGAACCGAAGAGTCCACCTCCTCGCCTCTTGAGTTCCCGCTTGTCCAGTTGAAGTCTGCAGCACATACTCCTCACGTCTTCGGGATTGAGATCTGAGTTTATGAAGTTCTGAAAGTACGGCGTGCCATACTTACTGGTTATCTCGAAGAGAAGCTTTGCGTTCTCATTTTCCCAATTGAAGTCTTTCGTTATGTTGTAAGTTGGTATAGGATACTGAAAGCCCCGACCGTTGGCATCCCCCTCGTCCAGAATCTCGAGAAAGGCTATGTTTATCATGTCTATCTCTCTTTGACAGTCTCCGTAAGTGAAACCAACTTCTCTTCCCCCGACTATTGCCGGCTGGTCCTTAAGTCTCTCCGGAACGGTCCAGTCAAGAGTGATGTTTGTGAAGGGAGCCTGAGTACCCCATCTAGAAGGAGTGTTCACGCCGAACACGAAAGACTGTATGTTCTGCTTAACTTCCTTCAGAGAGAGGCCGTCGATCTTGACGAATGGTGCAAGATAAGTGTCGAACGACGAAAATGCCTGTGCTCCAGCCCACTCGTTCTGGAGTATTCCGAGAAAGTTAACCATCTGGTTTACAAGTGTCGATAGATGCTTCGCCGGGGAGGAGGAGACCTTTCCTCTTACACCGCCCAGTCCCTCTTCTATAAGCTGCTTTAGACTCCAGCCGGCACAGTAGCCCGAAAGCATCGATAAGTCATGGATATGCAAATCACCCTCTCTGTGAGCGTTGCCTATTTGAGAGTCGTAAACCTCTCTGAGCCAGTAATTAGCCGTCACCGTTCCGCTGTTGTGGAGTATCAAACCGCCTATCGAATAAGTGACCGTTGAGTTCTCTCTGACTCTCCAGTCGAGCATGTTCAAATAGCTGTTCACTGTCTGGGAAAAATCCAGCATGGAGGAGTTCAACTCTCTGAGTTTCTCTCTGTGCTTTCGATATAGTATGTATGACTTTGCTACTCCGGCAAAACCAAGACTCTCAAGAGTGTTTTCCACAGAATCCTGGATATCTTCGATGTCTACGAGATTATCGCTTGCTTTCGACTGGAAGTCAGCCACTACGCGCAACGCCAGTCTTTCGAGAATGTCTTCGTTACAGTGTGTTTCGGTCGCATCGAAGGCCTTCTTCATTGCATTGATAATCTTGCTCAGGTCGAATTCAACAATAGCTCCGTTTCTTTTTCTGACTTTTAGCATCGTCATACCTCCATGCATTAGCTCAATAGTTAGTGGACAACAAGCATTATACCACAATATATAGTAATAACGAAGAAGAAGAGCGGTCGATTTGGGCGGTCAGGAACGTTTATTGCCGATTAAGATTCTACCAGATCGATATACGACAAGTGTTGATGAAGGAAAGTGTAGGCGAATTTCTTTGGAAGCTTTGAAGTGCTTCTGCTAGAGAGATTCCAGCCAGTCTGCTTGTTCCCTTACGAATCTCTTTACATTTTCTTTACCTATACGCTCGCACATTTGGAGGAAGGCTTGAGCGGTCGCTATGGAATCTCCAAGTGCTCTGTGGCGCGATTGGACAAGTATTCCAAGTCTAGCCAGGAGTATATCGAGGTTGTTTCTTCCATATCTGAAGATGTGGCGTGACATTTCGACAGTGTCTATATAGGCATTAGTCAGTCTTCCCAGTCCGCACTTCAAACCGAAGTGATTGAGAAACGAGAGATCGAAGGGTGCGTTATGAATTACTAGAATAGTGTTCTCCACAAAAGAAAAGAAGTCCGGGAGCACCTCGTTCACAGGCGGATAGCCCTTTACCGTAAGGTTACTTATGCCGGTGAGAGCGGTTATCGTTATCGGAATTATGCAGCCGGGATCGATAAGGCTTTCGAAAATCGAATCGTGATTTAACCTCCAGTCTCTTATCCTCACTCCCGCTATTTCGATCAACCGGGCTCCCCGCTCCACTGATAGGCCAGTGGTTTCAACGTCCAGAACTACGAAGTCCACTTGTTCAACTCCTTTCTTCTTGGGAGATCTCGCCTACTCAATTCTACATCGATTCTTTTAGTTTGCTGGTCTTCCAAAGATATCTGATCCGGTGATCTCGTTCAGTACTGAATCGCGATGATAGAGTATAATTTTAGAGAGGTGAATCTTATGGATGATAAAGTAAATCATACAGAAGAAGAGATAAGAGAGAGATACAGGAAGGCTCTGGAAGCGGCCGTTCAGAAGGCTCCGGTCAGAGCCGGAGATCGTATCTACCTAACGGATTTGTGGGCAGTTACTTCAATACCGGAAGAGATTATTATCGAAACGCTCTCTTGCTGTGAGATAAGACTTCCCGAAGAAGTAAAGAGTATAGTCGATGATCGCCGGAAAAAGAAGAGGGTACTCTATGGTGAAAAGGAATCAAAGGAGTCTGGTGACAGTTCTAAGCAACACAGAATACGGAAGGTGCAGAGAGAAGATAGTTGAAGGTCTTGAACAGATAGGCTTTGTAGATGATCTGAAGGGAAAGAAGGTTCTGCTGAAACCCAATCTTCTATCGCCAAGAACTGCCGACAGCAGCGTTACCACTAACCCCGAGTTTCTTGGCGCTGTAGCATCGGTCTTTCTCCAGAGAGGTGCGACGGTGAGTGTCGGCGATTCACCGGCACGAGCGAGTGCGGCTTCGGTAGCCAGGGTCTCCGGAATCGAGAAAGTGTGTAATGAACTCTCGATACCGCTGGTTGAGTTTGACGAACCGGTACAGGTATTACTGGAGAAGGGAGTATACAGGAGATTCGAGATAGCCCGTCCCGTTCTTGAGGCCGATATTGTCGTAAACCTCCCGAAGTTGAAGACTCACTCTTTGACACTGGTCACGTTTGGAGTGAAGAACCTTTTCGGCTGCGTACCCGGTTCAAAGAAGCAGGGCTGGCACTTCAGGGCCAGAAACATGAGCGATTTCTCGCGCATGCTCGTTGAACTGGCCTCATACATCAATCCTTCGCTGACAATAATGGACGGAGTCGAAGGTATGGACGGAAATGGTCCCGCGAACGGAAGAAAGATATATCCCGGGGTGATAGCGATTTCTCGAGACGTCTTCGCTCTAGACGACGCAGTTGCGTCTATCTGTGGAATAAAGCACTCCAGGGTGCCCATTCTAAGGATTGCAAGAGAGCTGGGGTTCGTCTCGAGCTATGAGACTGTGGGTGATAAGATTGAAAGGATAGACCTCGTACTGCCAGAGACGAACTACATAGCCGTTTACGGTGCGCGTCTCTTGAGAAGGTTCGTGACTAAGTTTCCCGCTATCGATCATAAGAGGTGTATAAAGTGTGGTAATTGCGAGAGTGCCTGTCCCGCGGGAGCTATTACTCTGGAGAGTATGAAGATCGACTACAGCAAGTGTATAACATGCTATGTATGTCATGAGCTATGTCCGGAAAACGCCATACTTTTCAGAAGGCGTCTTCTATAGAAGAGCGATAAGGGGGTAGTAAAGAATGAGTTATGTTCTCTCCATTGATCAGGGCACTAGTAGCAGCAAAGCAGTCATTTTCGATGAAGAGTTTTACCAGGTAGCCGTTTCACAGGAGGAGTTCAGGCAGATATATCCTAATCCTGGCTGGGTGGAACATGATCCCAGAGACATCATTCTCAGTACTATGAGCTGTGTTGAGAAGGCCGTTGCAGAGGCCAGGATCTCTTTCCGTGAGATTGAAGCTATAGGTATCACAAACCAGAGAGAGACGGTCGTCGCCTGGGACGCAATCACCGGGCAAGCGCTCCATAACGCAATTGTCTGGCAGGATAGAAGAACGAGCAGCAGATGCAAGGAACTGAGAGAATCTTTTAAAGACGAGATCCATCGAAAGACTGGATTAGAACCGGACCCATACTTTTCGGCGACGAAAATGGAGTGGCTACTGAATAACTCGCCCAGAGTTCGCGAGGCGGCCGAACGCGGTACTCTCCGCTTTGGAACAATCGATTCGTGGCTTGTCTGGAACCTTACCAGGGAGAAGCTACATGTCTGCGACTATTCAAATGCTTCGAGAACTATGTTGTTCAATATAGAAGGACTTTGCTGGGACAAAGATCTGCTGGAGCTGTTCGGCATAAGGGAGGAGTTTCTTCCAAGGGTTGTAGATTCCTGCCAGTTGCTGGGGCGCTCCATATACGGTCCGATAATAGGCGGCATAGCCGGTGACCAGCAGGCTTCGCTCTTTGGACAGACTGCTTTCGCTGAAGGAGAAGCCAAGTGTACGTATGGTACTGGCTCCTTCATACTTATGAATACCGGTTCGAGGCCAAAGTATTCCAAACACGGACTTTTGACTACAATCGGTTGGAAGTTGAAAGATAGTATCGTGTACGCTAGCGAGGGGGCCATATTCGCTTCAGGAGCCCTTATCAGCTGGTTGAAGGACGGTCTTGGTATAATAGAGACTCCCGCGGAGAGCGAGGTTCTTGCAAGAGAGGTTTCGAGCAACGGCGGCGTCTTCTTCTCCGGGGCGCTTACCGGACTGGGTGCACCTTACTGGGACTCAACAGCGCGTGGTACGCTCATCGGATTAACAAGGGGCACGAGAAAGGGACACATTGTAAGGGCGGTTCTTGAGTACATCGCCTTCAGAACTCGCGAGATTCTTGAACTGATGGAGGAGGATACGGGAATCAAGCTCAAAAAACTGCGTGTCGATGGTGGCGTGACTAGGAACAACTTCTTGATGGAGATGCAGGCGAATATTCTCAATATTCCGGTAGATAGATCTCTAATAAAAGAGACTACGGCTCTGGGGGCCGCTATGTTGGCCGGTATTTGTACCGGTCTATGGGATATTGAGGTTCTGAAGAACAAAAGGATAAGCGAAGTTGAGTTTGAGCCATCTGGAGAGAGAATGGAGGCTGAGTTCTCAAAGTGGAAGGAAGCTTTGAAAAGATCTATGAACTGGGAAAGGTGAGTCAAAGAAAGCTTGTTGCCTTTGGCGAAGAGCTTGGAAGAGTTCTTACCGGAGGTGAGACTATTCTGCTTTATGGCGAAATCGGAGCTGGCAAAACAACATTTGTGAGAGGTCTTGCCAGTGGGCTAGAGGTTCCAGAGGCTCTGGTAAGGAGTCCTACTTTCAATATAGTCAACACATATCCAGGAAGACTCGATCTCATTCATGTTGATCTGTACAGGATTCACTGCGAGGAAGAGATAGTGGATCTCGCTCTTGAGGATCTGCTTGACGATAATACAGTTATGGCTATCGAATGGCCGGAGAAGTACTCTAAGTACGTGACAGGTAACTCTCTTCAGATTCATATTGAGCATGTAAGCGAAGAAGAGAGAGATGTCGTCTTAATGGTCAGAGATAGAGAAATGGACTTGAAGTTATCTATCTTGAATTTAGTAAGCAACAGGTGAAAGGAAGGTGTGCTGGTGGCACAGAAGTTCGAACTGTTAGAGAAGGCTGCAATCGGAAGCGAAAGGAAGCTCGAGATTCCCGATAGACTTCCGGCCATTGCAACGAGAACGAATATGTTAATATATCCCTCTTCGGTAATGCCGCTTTATGTGGGACGGGAGAGATCTCTTTCGGCTCTTGAGGAGTCAATTGGCAAATACAATCAGATGATCTTCCTGGTATCCCAGAGAGATCTTACTAAAGACGAGCCCGCCATCGAAGATCTCTTCGAAATAGGGACTGTCGGTCGCATAGTGCAGCTGATGAAGATGCCGGATGGGAATTACAAGATTCTGGTTGAAGGACTTACCAGAGCAAAGATTCTCGAATTAAAGGATGAAGAGAACGCCCTTTTCGTGAAACTCGAGACTCTGAAGTCCAAAGCTAGAAAGAGCAAGATGCTCGAAGCTCTTGTGAGAAAGGTTAAGGAACTGACGCTCAGGTATGTCTCGATGAGCAGAAGGTTTCCTGACGAGGCCGCCATGGCTATTGAAGATACATCCAATGCCGACAAGTTCGCCGACTTCGTCTCCTCTATAGTGCCTTTTTCTCTTGAAGAGAAACAGAAGCTTCTGGAGGAAATCGAACCCAAAGATCGACTGAACACTCTTATGGAACTCTTGAGTAGAGAGATTGAGATTCTCTCCCTTGAGGAGGAGCTCGACAAAAGAGTAAAAGAGAAGATCGAACAGGGACAGAAAGAGTACTATCTACGCGAGAAGATGAGGGCGATTCAAGAGGAACTGGAAGGTGAAGAGGACGAAGAAGTAAGGGAATTGAGAGAGAAGGCCGCCTCTGACAAACTACCGGTCGAGGTTAAAGAAAAGGCGGCTCAGGAGATATCTAGACTCGAGAAGATGTCTCCGTACTCTGCCGAAGCGACTGTGGTGAGAACATATCTTGACTGGCTTCTGGGTCTGCCCTGGGGCGAAGAAACGGGAGACTCTGTCGGGATAAGAGACGTGAGAAAGACACTCGACAGAAATCACTACGGGCTTGAAGATGTTAAGGAGAGAGTTCTTGAGTTTCTTGCTGCACGTACCTTCTCAGAGAACTTAAGAGCCCCCATTCTCTGCCTTGTCGGCCCTCCAGGCGTTGGAAAGACTTCTCTCGGAAGGTCGGTAGCCGAAGCAATGGGCAGGGCTTTCGGAAGGATATCTCTGGGTGGAATGAGAGATGAAGCCGAAATAAGGGGTCACAGAAGGACTTATGTTGGAGCTCTTCCCGGACGAATAATACAGATGATAAAGAAGCTGAACTCGAGTAACCCTGTGATCGTGCTGGACGAGGTCGATAAGATGGGCATAAGCTTTCAGGGCGACCCGGCCTCTGCGCTTCTGGAAGTGCTGGATCCCGAACAGAACAGTAGCTTCACGGACCACTTTCTTGAAGTTCCGTTCGATCTCTCCAAGGTTCTGTTTATAACGACCGCAAACGTTCTCTACTCTATTCCACCTGCATTGAGAGATAGGATGGAAGTGATAGAGATACCCGGATACACCGATTCGGAGAAGTATCATATAGCGAAGGATCACATACTCCCGAAATTGATAAAGGAGTATAACATAAAGAACAAAAGTATATCTATTACCGGAGCCGCAATAAAGGGTGTGATAAGGGACTATACCAGAGAGGCCGGAGTCAGGCAGCTGGACAGAAGCCTCTCGAAGATAATCAGAAGGGCGACTTTGAGAATGGCCGAAGGAGCGGAGAAGATAACCGTCGGGGTTAAGGAACTAGACAGCTTTCTGGGAATTCCTCTCTTCAAGGACAGCGACTTCCGCAAGAAGCCAGAGATTGGAGTAGCCACGGGGCTGGCCTGGACTTCTGTGGGAGGAGAGATTATGTACATAGAAGTGCTGCCCGTTGCGGGAAAGGGTAAGACGATTATTACGGGTCAACTTGGAGAGGTAATGAAGGAGTCTGCCCAGATTGCAACCACTCTGGCCAGAAGACTCTGCGAAGACGGAAAGTATACAGAGATATTCGAGAAGAAGGACTTCCATATCCACGTCCCCGAAGGGGCCGTACCGAAGGACGGACCAAGCGCAGGTATAACTCTTACCACGGCTATAGTATCGGCGGTTACCAGGCGAAAGATAAGGAACGACGTTGCCATGACCGGCGAGATAACTCTCAGGGGAAAGGTTCTTCCGATCGGCGGTCTCAAAGAGAAGCTGATGGCGGCGTATCGTTCTCATATGAGGGCAGTTATCATCCCTCTTGCCAATAAGAAAGACCTTGAGAAGGTACCCGACGAGATAAAGGCGAAACTGGACTTCGTCTTTGTTGAGGATATAGGAGAGGTTCTGGATAAAGTGCTTCTCGATAGCGGTGATTGATGATAAAGAGCGTTGAGCTGAACAAAACGGTATTCAAGAAGGGTAATTATCCTGTACCTCTTACCCGGGAGATTGCATTTTCCGGCAGATCTAATGTCGGGAAATCGTCGCTTCTCAATGCGCTTTTCGGGAGAAGACTGGCAAAGATAAGTTCGACTCCTGGAAAGACGAGATCTATAAACTTCTATACAGTGAACGGAGAGATCTATTTCGTTGATCTTCCCGGTTACGGCTACGCCAGAGCGTCCATGAAAGAAAAAGAGAAATGGGAGTCGCTTATACTGGATTACTTCGATACGCGAAAGAACATTTCGTTGATGACCGTATTGATGGACAGCCGGCACCCATTTCAAGCCGTAGACCGGCAGATGCTAGACTGGGTAGTCCATTACTCGGTACCCTTCGTCGTTGTCCTTACAAAGGCCGACAAGCTCTCGCGAAATCAGCAGGCGATTACTGTGCGATCCGTCAAGAAGGAAATCGCTCTCTGGGGTTCTCCTCCGGTTCTCATGGTCTCAGCCGAAAATCGCCAGGGTATTGAAGAGCTGTTGAGTCTGTTGTTGTGACAAGAGATCGCTGACTCGACAGGCAAACGTCGTAGTTATCAGTCTGTTCCTGAATGCTCCAAGAAAACAGATCCCGGACCTAAACCGGGATCTGTTCTTAGCGAAGACCGGAAAGCCTCTAGCGTTTGCCGCTCCTTACGAGATTGACTCCCAGATGTCTCCAACTGACTTTACCCATGGGGAAGCATACTACAGGTTAGTCGGGTTTCTTCTTTGTTCAGCTATTTTCTTCAATTATCTTTCTAAACTTCTCAGCGCTCGGTCTCGCTTTTAGCTCCATCGTATCCTGAATCGTCTCATAAAGGCCGAATTTCATTGAATAGCCCTCTCTCCACTCGAAGTTATCCATAAGAGACCAGTATAGATACCCGAATACCTTTGCGCCCTTCTTCATGGCTTGTGCGAGAGAATCCAGAGCCGTTTCGATGTATTGATATCGTTTTGAATCTGTGGCGTCTGCTATACCGTTTTCTGTGATCATTATTGGCATCGAGTAACGCCTACTCATTTCAACAACTACCTTCTTCAGTCCCTGTGGATAGAATTCGTAGCCCATATCGGTCTTATCGAACTCGCTGCCGTTTTCGATCCTGGGAAGGGGTCTGGCAAACCTTACGAAGGTACGGGTGTAGTAGTTGATCCCGAGAAAATCGAGTTTTCCCTTCAACTCTGGTGCGGGCTCTCTCTTTCCAAGAGGTCTGGCGATGTGGCCAAGCTTCAGCGAATCCACAAAGGAGTAGTTGTAGAGCTTTCCAAGGAAGGCAGAGGAGATGCAATCTCCCGGATGCCATCTTCTGGCTGGCAGAAAGGGCATCACGTTCAGAGCGATGCTCACCATCGAAGTGGGCTTTACACTCTTTATGGTATCGTATGCCATTGTATGGGCAAAGAGGAGGTTTTTCAGGACGCATCGGGCTCTCTCCATATCTTTGACCTCCGGCGGCCATTCACCCATAAGGTATGACATAGAAGCGTAGACGTTTGGCTCATTTATTGTTATCCAGAAGTGAACCAGATCTTTGAGTTCTTTCACGACCGTCTCGGTGAACCTTTTGAAGTAATCGAGGTTCTCTCTTCGCTCCCAGCCTCCCAGATTTGCAAACCATTGGGGTAGAACGAAGTGGTTGAGAGTGATAATAGGTTGAATTCCGTATTGAAGAAGACTCTCCGTAAATCTACGATATCTCTCAAGGACCGTTTTATCGAACTTGTCTTTCACCGGCTCTATTCTTGCCCACTCCAGCGAATACCTGTATGCCTTGACCTTCAACTCCTTCAATATCTCAAGATCGCGTTCCAGATTATTCCAGCTTCCGCACGCACGATCTGAGGTGTCGCCGTTTCTGACCTTTCCCTTTCTCTCCCATTCGTACCAGTCAGAGTGTGTATTCTCTCCTTCGATCTGATGACCGGCTGTCGAAACGCCCCACAAAAAACCATCGGGAAAAGATTTCATCGTATTAATCTTCCTCCTTTGAGTTATCTGGATAGATCGATTCAAAACCTATTATAATCTTGTAGGGATGAAAAACCAAAGGAGTTGGCACGAAGGGGGAGCATGAATTGAGAGTATCGGTCGCTGGAAACATCAATGTTGACATAAGTGCTTTGATATCTCCCAGCACTAATAGCGAGGAAAACAGAATACAAGACCTCACGTTGTCTCTTGGGGGCAGCGCCGCTAATACGGCGGTAACTCTGGCTCGTCTAAGAAGAGAGATATTCCTCCAGGGTGCCGTTGGCGACGACAGGTTTGGTGAGGATCTACAGGTGGCTCTCCGCAAGAAGGGCGTGAGGACCGAATATGTCAGAGTCTTTGAGGGGAAGACGGGAATGTGTTTTTCGGCAATCGAAAAATCTGGCGATAGACATCTCTTCACATACAGGGGGGTAAACGAGTCCTACCAGGATATCGAAGAGGGTTTCGAGTTCTACCACTTTGCGGGAATGAGCACCTCCCAGCTGGAGAGTATTCTCTCAAGTCTGGGTTCTGTGAGATTCTCATACAATCCGGGAGGGATAGTCACTTTCGAGAGACCTGAAGAAGTCTCTAAAATAGCTTCTAGAGCTGAGGTTCTCTTCTTGAACGAAGTCGAGTGGGAGTTTTTGAAGAGTCAGCTTAAGAGAGAGAGGCTTACCGTCATCACTCTTGGAAAGAATGGCTCGAGAATCGAAGGCGAGTGTTCTGCGAGTTCTTACAAGGTGGAAGTAGTGGATACCACAGGTGCCGGAGACGCCTTCAATGCAGGTTTTATTCACGCTTACCTGAAAGAAAACTCCCTTCTGCACTGCCTTGAACTGGGTAATCTACTTGGAGCTCTCACGGTTTCACAAGTAGGAGCAATTCCAGATGTATCGTACAAGGATATAGTTGATTATGCTAAAGAGATGAATGTATGTATCGATATATAATAGTAGAAAGTTACTATACAATTGTACCTGCAATTATACGACAACTTGTCAGTTAAGTACTATATAGTATAGTATTCGTCGCATAATTGTGGTAGCATATGTAATAGAGAGGTGATGGGTATGTCGGCCAGCGTATCAGCCGTAGATGTTGTACTGATACTTGGAAAGCTTACTGACGAAGGCGGAGATAATTCAAGTAGAAATCGCTTTATACAGGGCTATCTTTCAAAATACGTTAGTCCCGGACCGATAATCGCGGATATCGAACACTTGCTGGAGACCTATCCGGATTTTAGGGGAGACCGCGAGAGCCTTGAGAGGGCGTATGGGGACCTTGTTAACAGACTCGCAGAGGTGTCGGGTTTTTCGGTCGACTATGTCAGGCATTCTGGTAGAGAGAAGATCACCGGTATCTGGAAGGTGAATGAAAGCTTTCAAATAAGAGTCGCAGCTATGATATGCGAGAACTACGAAGAGGCAAAAGGTGTTGCCAGAAACGCTCTCCTAATACTTCCGGACACGATCGAGCTCGGAAGACCGTTCGTCACTGTTCGTCGGCTTGGAGAACTCTTCTCGATGGTTGAACTAATAGAACTTCCGGTAAGTTCGGTCGCTTCTATACTTATGACAGACGATGACTACGACAAGAGAATAAGCTCATTTATGGAGCTTATGATCCTGGCCTTTAGAAAGGAGCTCTCCCGCAAGCCAGTGCAACCCGGTCTTCAGAAAGAGTGGAGCCCGGAGCAGCTTGAGGAGTTTCTGTTGAGAAAGTTGAAGCCGGCAACGACCGCTATGATCTTCTCGCTCGTCGATTCACCTCTTGAAGGAGAGCAACTGGTTGAAGAGATAAACAGGTATCTGGAGATGAGAGATGAAGAAATCATAAAGAGCCCCATGGCATTGGGTGCTATAATGGGTGCGCTATCAAAACACTACTCCGGAATCAGGGAAGAGCTTGTCGTAAGGGAAGGAAAGAGTTACAGACTCGCAAACAAATACAGAGACATTATCTCGGAAATCAGAAACCGCCAGCAGAAAGGATTATAAAGTATGCCTTCGTATAATGGCCTGTAATGCCTTTGTTTGACGAAAAACGATAAAAAGCACACACGGATTTGAGAAAATGCGTTATAACACGTTTTAGAAGCTAGGTCTCTATAACGCTTTATATAAAAGGCACACAGCTATTGTACGTAAATCGTCAGTATGATATAATCTAAATAATGAGTCATAATGACTATTATGACTCATATTTTGGACAGTCTGGGGGACTGCAAGTGGATCTTCAGGAAGCACTCGAAAGGTTCAAAGACAATATGGAATTCGTGAGAAATATGTCTTCAAACACAATCTCGGCATACCTCACAGACCTGAAACACTTCAGCCAGTTTCTCCAAGAGCATGCGATAGATTTCAGGGAAGTGAAGAGGCGGCAAATCGAGACTTTCGTAAAGGAGTTTTCTCAGGGCAAGTATTCCAGAAACAGACCGGCCTCGTCGTCGGTTTCCAGAAGTCTCTCAACCATTCGTTCCTTCTACACCTTTCTTTACATAGGTGGAACCGTTCCAAAGGTTCCGACGGAACTGATTAGAAACCCCAAAACACGCAGAAGGATACCCGATTATCTCAGCTACGATGACGTCCAGAAAATCCTCGACTCGTTTAAGTCGACTAATCTCTCGAAGAGAAACAAAGCGATAGTGGCCATGATGTACTTCTGCGGACTGCGCGTCAGCGAAGTCTGTAACCTGAAGCTTAGCGATCTCCGACTCGGTGAAAATCCAGCTGTAAGAGTTCAGAGCGGAAAAGGCAATCGAGATCGAGAAGTCCCCATGAATGATCAAGTGACGAAAATCCTCCATGAATATCTTGAAATCCGCAATAGCTTTCCCTGTGATAGTAATGAAGAGTATCTCTTTGTTGGAACCAGGGGAGAACCAACCACAAGGAACTTGATACCGAAGATGTTGAATACACAAGTTAGAATTGTATATCCAGGTAGAAGAATAAATCCTCATTTATTCAGACACAGTTTTGCTACACACCTATTGCAAAAAGGAGCAAGCATAAAAACTGTTCAGGAATTGCTAGGCCACGTAAATTTGTCAACTACAAGTATATACTTGCATATAACCGATAAAGAAAAGAGAGTCGCTGTACAATTATTATCAGAATGAAGTTATAAGGAGTTTGTTCATGATAGATATACATAATCATACTACTTTTTCAGATGGAAGAGATTCTGCAGACGAAGTTGTTCGTTCAGCAGCTATTTCAGGGCTTCAGGTAATCGGAATTTCCGATCACTTTGATCCTTACGTGTCCAGACAGGACGTCTGTCTTCAGCCAAACGAGATTGATGCGTATGTTAAGGAGTTAGAGGAACTGAAAGGCAAGTATCAAATCAAACTTCTTTCCGGTCTCGAAATCGGACTCCAGTCGATGGGGATTGTCTGGCCCGGAGTTGAATTCGATTACTATATATACTCCGTTCACACTGTACCGGGATTACCAGAATTAAAGGATCTCGAGGATCCGTGGGAGATTTACCTGGATGAGGTAATCATGGCAGTGGAGCTGATAGATAGACCGGGCTTTCTCGGACATCTTGATTTTCTTAGAAGGCATATCCCCGGTGCGATGCCGCCCAGTCCGGGAGCTCAGATGGATATGTTATTAAGAAAGCTCGTAGAAAATGATATCGGTCTGGAGATGAACACTTCCGGCTGGTTGTACAATCTCGGCGATTCCACGCCACAGCGATGGGTAATCGAAAGATACATTGAACTAGGAGGTCACCTCATCACACTGGGATCGGATTCGCATCGCGCTGTGAATGTCGGGAGCTATATCTCAAAAGCTATCGGAGTTCTTAAAGAACTGGCGGTAAAGCAGGTCTTCTACGCGGAAAACGGGTGTTACGTTCCTTTCAATATACAGGAGATGGTCTAATGAGAAGGTCTTTTGAAGGGTTTTCGCCTGAGACTCTACGTTTTCTAGCCCTTCTTGGCACGAACAATAACAGAAACTGGATGGAGTCTAACCGCCAGCTATATAGAACGTGTCTTTTGGAACCATTCAAGGATCTTGTGGAAGAACTGGGTAGTTTTATGGAGGAGATAGATCCCTTTCTCGAGACTAGAGCCCAGGTCGGAAAGACAATTAGTCGTATAAGCAGGGATGCCAGGCGGAACAAAAGCAGGCCTCCGTACAGAACAAATATGTGGTTTACGTTCAAAGTACCGTCTCCAGACTGGAAGGACTCCCCGGCTTTCTTTTTCGAACTATTTCCTGACGGGTATCGCTATGGTATGGGTTTCTACTTTCCATCACGCGAGACGATGAGAAAGCTCCTGAGAACTGTTGAAGATAGCACCGAAGAGGTCCTCGAGAAAACAGAGATATTGAGGCAGGGTCATTTTCAGATAATGGGAGAACGTTACAAGAGGCTACGATCTAAGGAAGGAACTCCGCGGGAGCTTCAGATATGGTACCAGTTGAAGGACTTCTACGTCTCAGTAGACAGAGATATAGACGAGACTCTCTTTTCCCGGAAGCTTGCAGAACTTCTGAAGAGCGAATACAGGGAGCTTACGCCACTATACAACTACTTATGGGAAATCCGAATGAAACCGGACGAAAGTACATAGCCTAGAGGCTGGCTGGTGTTATTCACAATACCTTCAGCAGGTGTTCTACGATCCTTTCAGAGGCCTTCCCGTCGCCAAAGGGATTTCTGGCCGTCGCCATCTTAGAGTAACTATCGCTATTGGTAAGCAGTTCCATGGTATTCTCCAAGACTTTTTTCCTGTCAGTTCCGACAAGCCTGGCCGTACCGGCTTCCAGAGCCTCGGGTCTTTCAGTGGTTTTCCTGAGAACTAGCGTCGGTTTGCCCAGAGACGGAGCCTCTTCCTGTATTCCTCCAGAATCAGTAAGGATCAGAAACGCCTTCTCCATAAGCGAAACAAAAGGCAGATACTCGAGCGGGTCCGTGAGAATGACTCTGTCATGATCCCCGAGCTCTGTGTACACAACGTCTCTGACTGCCGGATTCAGGTGCACGGGGAAGACTATTTGAATGTCCGGACACTCACGAAGGATATCCTTTATAGCTAGCATGACATTTCTCATGGGTTCTCCCCAGTTTTCTCTTCTGTGCATTGTCATCAGTATGTATCTCTCGGATTCTAGCCCGAGTCTCTTTCTGAAAGAAGTCGTCAGCGAGGCTTTGTTGTCGATTGTCCATAGAAGGGCATCTATAACGGTATTTCCAGTGACCACCAATCTTTCCGGCGGCAGGCCTTCGCGGATAAGGTTTCTCTTAGCCTGTTCCGTCGGGGGATAATGATAGGTGGAAAGGACTCCGTTCAGTCTGCGATTTATCTCTTCGGGAAAGGGATCATAGATATTATCAGTTCGCAGACCGGCTTCGACGTGGCCTACAGGAACCTTATGATAAAAGGAAACCAGCGCGCCTGCAAATGTAGAAGTAGTATCTCCCTGAACTAGAGTAGCATCGAAACTATTCTCGAAGTAAACCTCATCTAGTCTGTGGATCAATCTCGAAGTTAGGTCTGAAAGAGACTGCCTTTGTTGCATTATATCAAGGTCGAAATCGGGTTTGATTCCAAAGAGATCCAGTACCTGATCAAGCATCTCGCGGTGTTGTGCCGTTGCGATTACGAAGGGTTCTATAGGTGATTCTTTCAACGCCAGATAGACAGGAGCCATTTTAACCGCTTCGGGTCTAGTTCCGAAGATCAGAGCTACTCTTTTCTTCATGATTAATCACGGCTGTGCAATCTCTTTTCAGAGATCTGTAGACTACACAACCTCTCCTTTCAGTAGAGATTATAGAGCGGACAGAAAATACCAGTGAGAGTATAGCATACAACTCCCTGTAGAGATTAAACCACTCTCAATCTCTTAGAGTTTCAAGAAATGAGATAAGCCTTTCTCTATCGTTTCTTCCCTCAAAGCAGTAGAAGGCGATGGCTGAAGATTTCTGATGCAGCCTCAGCGAATGCAAGAGCTCTTTGTACTCTGCTACTTCAATCCTTACACCCCAATCTCTTTCGTAACGGACGTAATTTCTCATAAAGCTGTCGACCAGCAACCGCATTCTTTCGGAGGACTCGAAATATTTCGAGATAAGTCTTGTCTTCACTTGGGGACTCAGTTCATTCAGGAACTTCAATGCTAGATCAAATCTGGCTCTCTCATAATCTGTCTGCAATACACCTAGAGAGAGAAACCTTCTCCAGTCCGATTTTGCCAGAATCTCTTCTTCCGATTTCTCACCTTTCTCAATTGCCCCACAAAGAGACTTCATAGAGTTCTTCCTTACAAGAGACGGACACTCTTGCTTTCTATTGACCAGTGAAGAAAACAAAGCGAAGAGAAGTTCACTTCGATCCGAAGGATTGCTTTCCAGAAGCCTTTTGAGGAAGGCTCTCGCTGAGGTCTTCTCTCTTTGCTTACTCTTTTCTATCAAGAGAGGCTCCGAAAGGCTCCGGTCAAAGGGAATATCATATGTGTCCAGTACCTTCCGAACAGTCTCGCTGCGAATTTTGCTATTCTTGCCCGATAGAATAGCCGAGATCGTCTTTCTGTCTATACCCGTACTCGAAGAGAAGCCGGATATCGTCTCTGCCTTTTTTCTAAGAATCTCTATAAGAGAAGCGTCGACTGTGTGAATGGAATCCGCGCAGGTGCTCAAAGCATTTAGCCTGCGAGCTTCATTCAGCACAAGCTCCGAAGACTTTCTCTGAAATTCAGGCAGATCGACGGCGAAGTTATCAATCAGTCTGGCGTAATCGAGCAATTTCTCGCTGTTTCGAGTGAGCAAAACCGTAAATATCGTATCGACTGTATAGAAGAACTTGTTGATATCGAAGTAGTAGCCGGCAAGATAGTTCGCAGATCGTCCCGCTCGTTCAGAAAAAGAGGGATGTCGATCCCGCATATACCATGATACGGCATTGAGAGCCAGTATCATTCCAGCCGGATGAAAGCTGGAAGTGGCGAATCTATAGCTCTTCTTCAGATTTGAAATACCGGCGCTCAGATCTCCGTTTTTTATGGCTTCCCGGCCAAGACCGAGATATATGAAGGCCCTGGTCCCGTCGTCCATCTGATCAACTCTCAGCTTTCCCGCACATTTGGTGTAAGTCTCCGAAAGAGAGCAATAACCGAGAATACTTGTGATTATCGTTCCATAACGGGCCTTCGGGGGGATTCTGGGAATTGAGTTCCTGAGTTTTACATAGATTCTGTCGGCCTCTTTGTATCGCTTCTCCTTCATCAGAATAATGAGCTTTCTCGTCAGGAGAAGATACCTCATCGAGACACTCTTGCATTTTTTCAGTCCCTTCTCCACTTCTACCAGAGCTACTTCGTGCCTTCTGTCTTGCTCTAGCTTCAGCGAGGTGAAGAAGTACTTCCAGACTCTTTCAACATCGTTAGTGGGAACTGCCAGCTCCTTCTCGAGAACATAGTTCAAAAAGGGCCTGGAAAACGTACCCACACCGAAGAGAATATCCGTAATGCTGTTGAATCTTCCAGTCATACAAATGCTCCTGTGGGGAATTAACTGCCTGAAAACCCAAAACCCATACTCTTCATCTGATTATGTTCCTACAAGTCTTATCTATAAAGACTTTCAGAACACAGGAAATTTGACAATCAGAATATCGAAGTTACTGTTGTAGTGGAGGTGTTGTCTATGACAAAGATAGTTTCGATATTCCTGTTGTTCGTAGTCCTTTCCTTTCTATTTGCCGGTTCCAAAGATGTGTCAAAATTCTCCGCTAACTGTGTGTGGTCTATTGAAGAACATGAAGCCGGAGATCCAACCTTTTTTGCTAACGATCCTCCCGATGTCGACAATCTCGAGAGTGTTGTCCCGTTTATTCTGGCTAATGACCCACCGGACGTTGACAATCTCGAAAGTGTTTTAATCCCATCAATTGTATAACATTATCGATTCAGGATGCAAAGAGAATATTACTGGCGGTGTTCACAATGGAAGAAGACCAGAATCTAAAGGCCGTTCAAGAGAGCGAGATCGTTTCGGAGACGGATGCTTTTGTTGAAAAAACGATAACTGTTGGAGAAGGTTTTCAGTACTGGTAAAACACGATAATTCACTCTGGCGCCAAACGTGCTAAGCTAAGAGTCAGAAGGAGAGATTTGATGACTGGATGTGTGAAAGGCTTTGAAGATGGTTCCGTAGTGGATAGATTGCTGACCGCTATTTCGAAGAATCTTTTCTGTAGCGGCTCTTCTTTCTTGGTCATTAACACAGATCATTACAAGAAGAGCAGGTTTTTCAACGACTTCTCTAACGGAGCCGATCTACGCGAGCGCTCCAGAATAAGAACCGAGTTTGTTGAGGACTTTCCGGCTCTTGAGAAGAAGGGGCTCTACATTATTCTGGAGTCGGAGATTGAGATGAACAAGAGTGAACCCTTTTCACTTTCTATGTCTGTACAGAACTCCAAGAAGGAGATTTTGAACTTCGGTTTCAGATGTATCAATTCAAGAGTCTACCCTTTGGGGACGATTGAGGTATTCAGGGGGATCGGTCTCTTCCTTTCATTCTACGTGTTGAACAAGTACTATCCCGGCTTTTTTGGAAGGTCAGTGGAGATCTTTGGTATTCTGAACAGTATTCTTGAGAAAATGGTGCCCTCTGAGAAGGGGCACGGCAAGAGAGTGGCCGCGCTCTCCGCTCTTTTTGGAAGATTTCTCAGGCTGGATGAAGAGAGCATTGCCCGACTCTTCTGGGCAGGTTTTGTCCATGATCTCGGTAAGATAGCGATTCCTATGCACATTTTGACAAAGAATGCTCTTTTGAGTGACGAAGAGAGGCTTGAGTTGGTCTGTCATCCTTCTCTAGGTGCCGAGATAGCGACTTCAGTTTTAAAGAACTGTCCGGAAGGGTTTCGATTCAGAAACGGAATAGAGCTTTCATACGGGAATTTCGTAGAGGGAAGTACTGCCATTCTCTTCCATCACGAACGCTGGAACGGGAAAGGCTATCCAGAAGGACTAAAGGGAGAGAGCATTCCTCTGGTCGCGAGAATAGCTGCGCTTGCAGACTCTTATGACGCAATGGTTTCCGAGCGCTCATACCGGCAGGCGATGAGTTCAGAAGAAGCGATAAATGAAATTGAACGGTGTTCCGGGGTTGACTTCGATCCTTATCTGGCAGGGAAGTTTATCAGGTTACTCAGATCTCGTGCCTGTATGGAAGAGATAATTCTGTAGTCAAACGGGTGGATTTCACTACATAGTGCCTGACTTTCAGTTAATCTTGAAACTGTAAATCAAATTGGGCTTATAATATTATTCAGTGTCTTTTCAGGAGGAGCCCATGACCGCCAGCACTGTAAGAAATACAGCTCTCTTCGCTATAGCTACGATGCTCTCCAGAGTCTCGGGACTGTTAAGAGACTCGCTTTTTGCCGGGTACTTCGGAACGACTTCGCAGTACGATTCCTACCTTGTTGCAATTATGCTCCCGTTCTTTCTAAGGAAGATATTTGCCGATGGGGCAATGACTATGGCTTTCGTCCCCATATTCAACGAGAAACTCGGAGAGTCCCGTCAAAAGGCTTACGGGTTCGCATCTGCAATCATTGTGTTCGTCCTGGTAGTATCCGGGATCGTATCGGCTGGAGGAGTACTCTTCTCGTCAGATTTATCGAGTGTATTCGCCGGCGGTTTCGATACGCAGGCGCTTGCCCTGACTGGACAACTTATAAAGATCTCCTTTCCATTCATCACGCTTGTTTCCCTCTGGGCAGTCTACTGTGGAATATTGAACAGTCTGGACGCCTTCTTTATCGCCGCCGTATCTCCCATGTTTATAAACATATCAACGATAATCGGAATACTCCTTTCAAGCCGTCTCGAGACTCCTATTATCGGCCCGACAATTGGATTCGTTGCCGGAGGATTAATACAGCTTCTAGTAGTTATGTTTACTGCCAGAAGGGCGGGATTCAAGTTCAGTCCGAGCTTCAGCAAGAGCGATGCTCGCGAGTTTCTGACTCTATTCATGGTCTCTGCAATTTCCCCGGCGATAAATGAGATAAACTCCTTCGTAGATATAAGGGTATCGACTGAGCTTGGAGAAGGTGCCGTGGCGAGTCTGGGGTATGCTCAAAGGCTCTATCAGTTACCTCTTGGAATGTTTGCCATAGCGGTTGCTACAGTCGCTCTTCCGCAACTGTCAAAGCTCTCGAGAAGAGAGTCCAAGGGGGACTTCAAGAAAGCTCTCTGGGACGCCTTGTTTGTACTCTCTTTTCTTCTGATTCCCTCAACTCTAGGCCTTCTCGTTCTTGGCGAAAACTTTGTCCGACTACTCTTCGAGAGGGGAGCTTTCACTCCTGCGGATACTATGATAACGTCGCGCCTTCTTCTGGCGTATACGATCGGGTTACCGTTCTACGGAGCATACGGGGTGCTTTCAAGGGCCTATTATGCCAGAAAACGCGCCGTAACTCCTACTGTCATATCGGCCACGATGGTGGGGGTGAATATCGTCCTGGATATAACGCTGGGGCTGACGATTGGAACTGTCGGGGTCGCCCTGGCTACGACGATAGCCGGAATCGTCGGTACAACTATCGTCTCTATGGCTCTCTTCAGATATACCGGTTTGGACAGAGCTTCTCTGATATCGATCACAAAGATCTTGATCGCTTCTTCTATAATGGCCGGATTGATGTATATCGGAAGATCGATTGGCGGAACCGGCATTCTCTCAACGGCAGCGAACGTAATCCTGGGAATCTCTGTCTACTTTGCTCTTGCGAAGTTGATGAAATTTGGACGCGGGATCAGTTTCAGAAGACTCCTGGGCTTAACGAGAAGACGAGGAGCTCACTGAGTTTCCGAATTCTCTCTCGCTTATAGAAATCGATCTATAGTTCTTATTTTCGCAATAGAAGATCTCTTTTGCTCCAAGCCTTTTGAGTAGGTCTATAGCCCTTTGAACATAGCTGCCCACATCCTCGACTCTGTGAGAGTCCGAACCTATTGTCACATATCGACCACCGAGTTCGAGATACTTCTCTATTATCCATGGCTGCGGACTGGGTTCATTGTAGGGAGCGCGCCAGCCGGAAGTGTTTATCTCGATTCCGATATTGTAAAGAATGAGTTTCTTCAGAAGCTCACTTAACAGCATCGAGTTGTCCAGCGGCCGATGCCCACTTATGTATCTTCTAAGGAAGTCGATGTGACCGAAGAACCCCGGGACTTCGAACTCTCTCACGGCCTCTATGGCCTCCTCCAGATAGAGCGTCCAGATATCGCTCGCGTTAATATCTGTCAGACCGGGGACGCCGTGTACTGAGTAAATGAAGTAATCGAAGTCACCCTCAGGGGGAGTGTTGACGGCAGATTGAATTCCTACTTCAAGTCCAGTGAGTACTTTTAATGGGGAATCGTTCTTTAATCTTGAAAGACTTTCCATGTAAGCAGGCAGGTCTTTCAACCGATAGCTGAATGAAAAGGAAGTATCCAGATCGTCGTGATCGGAGATGCCGATTATCGACAGCCCTTCGCGCAGAGCTTTGGCTACAATTCCTTCCAGTGGAGCTTCGCTATCTGGAGAGAAGTAACTGTGATTGTGAAGATCTATCATTTTCTGGCCTCCAAATTTGTCTGTTATTCTAGTAGTGTTTTCAGCTGTTCCCGTAAGGTGTCCTCGATCCGTTTCTTGAAAGCGACTGCAATAAGCGGCAGCGTACTCCTTATAAATACAGTTCGATCGTCGATCTTAAGAATTCCTTCGGTCTTCAATCCCTGGGCCTTTACTCTGAAAGAAAACTCATAGCCATTCCAGTCGGACTCAAGCTCGAACTTTCCTTCGAATTCATCCTTCAATTCCTCGATCTTCTCGCATAGTCGTTTCTTGGCCTGGGCAGCTCCAAGTTTATGCTCCACCTGGAAAGATAGTTCCTTCAAGAAAATCACCTCATTCAATTCTACCCGAAAAGTGAATTAAAGGCATGTTAGGTTTCTCATGGTAGAATTTTCTCAGGAGGTTTTTTCTAAATGAAGAAGGTATTTGTGGTTGTAGATACGGAGACCACAGGCTCTAAACCTCTGGAGGGCGATAGAATTCTGGAGATAGCGGCGATTCCTATCTATGGTGAGAAGATTATATATAAACTCGCTTTCCAGTCACTGGTTAATCCTATGGTTATGATACCCGCCCAGATAACGGGCATACATGGACTGAGAGATCGGGATGTCCTGGAAGAACCGACAATGGCCGAGGTCTTTCCGAAGTTCAGAGATTATATCGGATCGGCTACTCTAGTGGGGCACAACATAATCAACGACATGACTTTTTTCGATATAGCCTCAAAAGAGACAGGCGTTATGCCTCTATCAAATAACTATATAGATACTATCGAATTGGCCCAGGAGGTCTTTGAAGATGGTCCGTACAATCTTTATGGACTTGCAAAGCGGCTTAAGATAAGAGATATTCCAACACACAGGGCCATGGATGATTCTAGGGTCACAGCTAAGGTCTTTATGTCTCTTGCAAAGAATCTTGGAGGACTTCAGAAAATTTTGAAGTACGAAAAGAAATGGAGGGGTTAAATTGATCAAAGACTACGTACTGGATACGAATGTTATAGTCCACGATCCATTTTGCTTTGAAAACTTCGAAGACAACAATATCATTATCCCTTTTCCAGTTATTGAAGAGATAGACAAACTGAAAAAGAAGCCGGGTTCCGTGGGTCCGAACGCGAGAAAGGCGAGCAGATTTCTCGACGCTCTGAGGAAAAAAGGGAGGCTTACAGACGGTGTGAGGCTTGAGTCAGGGGGAACACTGCGTGTCTGTGTTTTTGGCGATTTCAAACAGAAGCTCCCGGCCTTTGCGGCAAACAACTACAAAGACAATGCGATCCTTCTGTATGTCATGGAGCTCAAAGAAAGCGAAATGTTGAAGGTCATACTCGTGAGCAAAGACATAAATATGAGAGTTAAGGCCGACATTCTCGGACTGGAGGCACAGGACTACCTTTACGACAGGGTTGAGCTGGACGACAGACTGTCTGGAGTAAGGAAGATATCTGATCAAAGTCTCAGGGAAGGCTTCATAAGCGACGACTATTTATCTGCGGACAGACTCGAAGAGCCCGCCGCAGCAAATGAATTCATAGATTTCGGAGAGGGTATCATTGGGAAAGTCTCTTCTGACAGAGAGAAGATCATCCCGTTAAGCCTGTCTATGGAGAGCTCGAACTGGGGTATAAAGCCCCGAAATGCCGAACAGCTAATGGCGATGGAGCTGCTTCTGGATGACGACGTGAAACTGGTTTTCATACCGGGAATGGCCGGAACTGGAAAGACCCTGATCTCTCTCGCCTGTGGTCTCAGAAAAGTGGTCGACGAGAAGAAATACGAGAGATTGCTCGTTGCACGCCCGATAATACCCATGGGTCAGGACATCGGATATCTCCCCGGCTCTATTGAGGAAAAGATGGGACCCTGGATGACACCTATATACGATAACCTTCACATTCTCTTTCACAACAGGAACATAGATCTCTCCTCTTTTATGAAGAAAGGGGAGCAACTTCAGGTGGAGATTCTAAGTTACATAAGAGGACGCTCTATTCCGAATCAATACTTTATAATAGATGAGGCTCAGAACCTGTCTCCACATGAGGTGAAGACAATAATCACAAGAGTGGGAGAGAATACGAAGATTGTTTTGATAGGAGATCCCTATCAGATAGACAACTCGTATCTCGATGCCTTCAGTAACGGTCTCGTATATGCGGCCTCCAGAATTTCCGACAGGCCAATCGCGGGGCATGTTACACTCACAAAAGGCGAAAGATCGCCGCTGGCAACTCTGGCAGCAGAGCTTCTTTAGTTTAGGGGTGTGTATGGAAAAGCCAAAGGAATACGATCTCTTCGTAAAGATAAGACCGGAAGACATTCATGTTCTCTGCTATATTGCGGAGGCGGAAGATAATCTTATGAATATAAGACATGTGACAGATGAAGGTCTTCTAAAAATAATCGTTCCAGCGGATTTACTTGAAGAGGCCCTGACCTTTTTGGAAAGTATCAAGAGACGGATCAATCTGGAAGTGGTGGAAACGCGTGCGAATCCTGGACATACTTAATAACGCAATCCCAAAAGAAAAGGCCGAAAACGTGAGGATCATCGACTACGACAGACTCCGCAAACTCGGTTACAATACAGTCCTTTTCGATTATGACAATACCATAGCGGTCTGGCGCGAACCTTTTGACATGCGCAACAAGGAAATCATAGATCATCTGATAGACTCCGGTATGAAAGTGGGAGTAGTAACCAACGGACCCCAGGCGAGAGTAAAGAACTTGAAGGATCTATTCGGCGACAAATTAAGCGTCTATCACTCTATGAGAAAACCGGGAACAAAAGAGCTCAGAAGAGTATTGAGCGAGATGAAGTCCAGACCGGAGAAAACGGTGATAATCGGTGACCTTTTCTTCACAGATATTATAGCCGGAAACCGTATGGGGATGTACTCTATACTGGTATCTCCCGTTATAGATATTACCCAGAAAAAGTTCAAACGTTTCATGGCCAGAATTACCATCGCTCTTTACCTCTTCTTCTTCTTCACTATAGGTTGGATATTCAGAATAAACCGCCTGGCGACTCCCCACAGATTTGCCGACAGCATTATGGATGTGGATTTCGATGCTCTTCGTGAATCTGGTTACAGACTGGTAGTGTTCGATTTCGACAACACTCTCGAAAACTGGGGCTTGGGCTCCGTATCGAAGGAAAAGAAACTCCTTCTGAGCAGAATAGAGAGGCTTGGCATGACCGTCGTTGTGGTATCCAACGGAAAGAGTGATAGACTGAACAAAGTCGATATCGAGCTGCCCTCGATAAGAGTTTTGAGCAGAGCCAGAAAGCCCCTGACATTCAAAGTGAAACGCTTATTGAAGGAAGTAGGCATACCGTCATACCAGACGGTCGTTCTTGGAGACCAGCTTTTTACAGACATTATCATGGGAAACCTTCTTGGAGCGTACACTATTAAAGTCGAACCGCTAGACGAAAGAGAGTTCTTCTGGACAAAGCTTGTTAGGAGAGTGGAAAAGTTGTTGCTAAAGAATATGAGAAAGCATCCAAACCTTGAGGCGCTCGATAGATGAAGTGTGAAGGTTGCGGGGTGGAGCTGCAGTTCTCTGACAGCGCCTCTCAGGGCTATATATCCGAGAAAGTCATGGCCGACAGACTGGAAGCCGGGAAGAAGGTTTTGTGTTACAGATGTTTCTCGATGAAGCACTACAGCCAACTGCCTTCGGGAGATCCGGTTGTTCATTCGCTTGAAAACCTTCAGAAGTATCTGGAGCTGTCTAGAAACGTTCTCTATATAATCGATCTATCCGACTTCAATGGGACCTTCAGGGAAGATATCATGGCCCTCCTGAAAAACCACAGGGTTATTTTCATATTAAACAAGCTCGACTTATTGCCAAGAGAGGTAACCGTAAAAGAAGTCAGAAAATGGGCCTCGGATATCCTGGAAACCAATCCGGATAAAATTCGGCCCTTTTCAGCTCTTACGAATTACGGGGTCAACTCACTTCAAAGGCAGCTCAAAACTTCTAGTAAAGACTTCGTGGCAATAGGCGTAACGAACGTAGGAAAGTCCTCTGTCATAAACGGTCTGCTGCGTTCGGACGTGGTAACGGTTAGCCGTTTCCCGGGAACAACGCTTGAAGCGATTCCCAGGTCACTTGAAAAAGATGATTCCGGGACTGTCACAATCTTCGATACACCCGGTCTCTTTACAGACGACAGGCTGACAGATATCCTGAACGTCGACGACCAAGGTCTTTTGCTTGCAAAAAAGAAGCTGGAAAGAACGACGGTGGAAATTCGCGATCAGAGAACTCTCTTCCTAACGGGTTTTGTCAGGATAGATATCTTGAGCGGGGCCAAACCGGTCGGAATTTTGCACTGCTTTGCTCCGGAAAGTGCCGTTGTTCACGAGACGAACATTGCGGCTGGAAGAGATGAGTGGGATAAGTGGTTTGGAATTCTTCTTAAACCTCCCTACAGAAGACAAGATAGAAGTGAATTTGACTGGAAGACGGCCAAATTTCGCCTGAATAGAGGCAAGGAGCTGCACATAAATGGACTTGGCTGGATTAACGTTGAAGAGGGTCCATTGGAGCTATTGATAACTTTACCCAGAAGTGTTAGATTAAAAGTTAGAAAGGGCCTTGTCGGTCCTGAAAAGTTTTGACCGTAAATATGCTGGAGGTGTTTTTGTGAAATTAAAGGAACCGTCTATCAAGGCCGGAGTCTCGAACCGTCATCTTCATCTTAGTGCCGAAGATATCGAAATTCTATTTGGTAAAGGCCATCAGCTGACGCCGGTGAAGGATCTCGGCCAGCCCGGCCAGTTTGCATGTGACGAGAAGGTAATAATCGTCGGTCGCAAAGGTGCGCTGACTGGAGTAAGAGTTCTAGGACCTGCAAGAAAGGCCACACAGATCGAGGTTTCGAGGACCGACGCCTTTGCTCTCGGTATCAGGCCTCCGATAAAGGATTCCGGTGATCACGAAAACACGGCAGGATTGACGGTAGTCGGCCCAAAGGGAACTGTCGTTCTAAAGTCCGGAGTCATGCTCGCCAAGAGACACATTCACATGACTCCTGAAGACGCCGAAGTCTACGGTGTTAAGGACAAGGATATCGTTATGGTCTACTGCAAGGGTGACGGAACACGGAAGACCATCTTCGACGATGTTCTTGTTAGAGTCCATCAGACTTATGCCCTGGAATTTCACGTGGATGTAGATGAAGCCAACGCCTGTCTTTTGAACAACGATGATCCGGTTTATATAATAGAGGAGCTATAACCCTGATCTACATAGGTACCAGCGGTTACTCCTTTCCTGACTGGGTAGGTACTGCCTATCCCGATGGACTTCCGCCATCAAAGATGCTGAAGTATTACTATTCAGTCTGGGGATTCAACTCAGTTGAGTTGAACTTCACCTATTATCGTATGCCTTCATACAAGACTATAGTGGGAATGCTGAGACAGGTCCCCGGTGATATGAAGTTTGCTATCAAAGCTCCGGGCAAGGTGACCCATGAATTCTGGCATGCAGATCAAGAAAGCGTTGCCGGTGTCCAGCACGATTTCTGCTCGGCGATTGAACCGATGAGACAGGAAGGGAGATTGGGTCCGATTCTCTTTCAGTTTCCCTGGTCTTTCAAATCTACTGAAGAAAACAGGCTGTATCTTGAGAGGGTGGCCGATATCTTTGGGGCCGAAGACAGAAAGCTAGTTTTCGAGTTCAGACACGACAGTTGGGCGAGTGGAGAGATTTTAGACTTTGTCAAGAGAATTTCCGTGATTCCTGCAACCGTCGACGAACCGCGTTTGGGAAACCTCTTCCCGTATCTGCCCGTTTGCAGTTCTCACAGTGCTTATTTCAGGTTGCATGGCAGAAATCCCGATTGGTTTGTCAGTGAAGGGAGCGAGAGGTACAACTATAACTATACGGACAGCGATCTGAGAAGTTTTGCCCTGGATGTGCTAGAATTTCATGAGCGAGGCTTGGACGTCTATGTGTTTTTCAACAATTGCTATATGGGCAGAGCCGTTAACAATGCCCTGCGACTTAGAGAGATTATAGGAGGTGCCTGATTTACCGATGACTTTTCCCGATTACGTTAACATGGTTCTCAGGATGATCGCCGAGGGAAACGACAATCATGAAATATTTGAACAGCTTCAAAAACTCGGTTTGAGAGAAGGAGAGATTACAGAGGTCTATAATGCGGTAATCGGCATGATTAGCTCAGGTTCAGAATCTACTGAGATCATTATAGAAGAAATGTATGATCCGCGAAAGAGAGTATTCTTAGAAGAGGAACTGAAAGCGATCAAGGCTGTACCCGGACTTTACAGGGCTCTAATCTGGGGTGATATCGACCCCGGTGATTTCGAGAGAACTCTGAGCGACTTTTCAAATAGGTAAAAGACCCGCCGTCAGGCGGGTCTTTTATAGTTATCAGGAAGTCCATCTGGCGATAGGTATGAAGTATCTATCGGGTAACTTCTCGGGATTAGGTACTACTCGTATAGTATAGGCAAGCTTCCCTTCTTCCGGAACTGTGAAGCGCCCCCCGTAGACGTACTCGCCATGAACATCCTCCTTTATCAGCTGCATCGGAAAGAGCTTGAAGCTCAGCAACTCGCCAGTCTCTTCCATTCGTGCTACAAAGATCTCTACCATAACTTCTGAAGGATCCATAGTTCCTAGATAGACGTTTGCCGAGAGAGATATCTCCTGGCCTACCTTTATGGACTTGGCAGTATTGTCTGTCTGGATATTCGGTTTGATCCTTATCGCGTTCCAGTTAGAACTGAACTTCTCCTTCCAGCCGGCAACGTTCTTCGCAAGATGGAAATCGTCTTTCTGTACCTGATCGAAAAGATCTGCTCCTGGGAAATACAGGTGACTGAGATAATCGGAGAGCATTCGGTGAGTGTTGAATCTACTGCCGATCTCCCTGATGGAGTCTTTCATTCTCTCCGCCCAACCGCTGGCCGTGCCATCTTCGTCTCTCGAGTAGTAAAGAGGTATGATCTCTTTTTCCAGGGTACTGTATATCGATACCGAGTCGATTCGATCCTGAAGCTCGTGATCCTGATAATCTCTATTATCACCGATCGCCCAGCCGTTTTTGCTATCAAAGCCTTCTACCCACCAGCCGTCCATCACACTGAAATTGAGGACGCCGTTCATTCCGGCCTTTTCACCGCTCGTACCACTTGCTTCGTGAGGTCTTCTGGGTGTGTTGAGCCATATATCTACCCCACTTACAAGGTGTCTGGCGATATTCATATCGTAATTCTCCACTATTATTACTCTGTTCTTGAACTCTGGAGTCCTTGAGATCTCATAGAGCTTTCTTATTAGTTCTTTGCCCGGATCATCAGCCGGATGGGCTTTGCCGGCGAAAACGAACTGAACCGGACGCTCGGAATTCATGATGATTGCCTTCAACCTGTTGATGTCCTTGAATATCAGGGTGGCTCTCTTATAGGTGGCAAATCTTCTTGCGAAGCCTATAGTGAGAACGTCTTCAGCGAGCGCATCCTCAACTTCCATTAGATCTTCAATAGTCTCGCCCAAGCGCCTTCTCTGTCTCTTCAATCTACCCTGTAGAAAAGTCCTGGCTCTCGACTTCAGCTGCATGTGGAGATCCCAGATCTCCTTTTCGGGAATCTCATCGACCTTGTCCCAGACCTCCGGATCGTCGACCCGCTCGTGCCAGTCATGGGGAAGATATCTATCGAGTAGCTTCACTATCTCTGGATTGAGCCAAGTCCATATATGAACGCCGTTCGTCACGTGAGATATTGGGACCTCGACATTTGGAAGATCCGGGTATATGTGATTCCAGAGATTTCTGCTTACTCTCCCGTGGAGTTCACTAACGCCATTTGACATAGCAGACAGTCTCAGAGCAAGAACAGTCATGCTGTAATGCTGGCCACCTCCTGGAAACTTCTCAAGCCCGAGCTCTATGAATTCCTCGCGGTTGGTCTTCAGCTTCTCCCAGAAATCTCTGAAGTACTTCTCAATAATCTCCAGAGCGAAAGTGTCATTACCGGCGGGAACCGGCGTGTGAGTCGTGAAAACATTGCTGGACTTGGCAAGTGTTACTGCAGTCGCGAAGTCAAGGCCTTTTCCCTGCACATATTCGCGAACCCTCTCGAGTGACAGGAAGGCTGCATGACCTTCGTTCATATGCCAGATCTTGGGATCATAACCCATAACCCTTAGCGCCCGGACACCTCCTATGCCGAGAAGGATCTCCTGTTTCAGGCGCATTTCGCGGTCGCCGCCATACAGATTTGAAGTTATCTTCCTGTCCTCCGGTTCATTCTGCAAGATATCCGTGTCCAGAAGAAAGAGATTTATCTTGCCAACATTGACAGTCCAGATCTTTGCCCAGACCTTTCGTGCGGGAAAATCGACGTTTATATAGACCTCGTCGCCGTTATTATCGCGGGCCGGTATAACCGGAAAGTCTTCAAAGTCGTAACGACTGTATATGTTCTGCTGCCAGCCGGACTCGTCTATCCTCTGCTCGAAATAACCGTTTCTGTACAGGAGTCCGACGGCGACAAAGTTAAGCCCCATATCACTGGCCGTCTTTAGATGATCACCTGCCAGTATTCCAAGTCCTCCGGAGTATATGGGAAATGATTCATGGAAACCATACTCCGCACAGAAGTAAGCGATACACTGATCCTTGCGTTCGGGATAATGACCCTGCAACCATGTGTCTTGATCTTGAATATATTGATCGAAATCCTTAAGAACATCATCGTACATGGACAGAAACTCTTTGTCGCTTTCCAGTTCGTACAGACGCTCCTGCCTTATGCGCCTGAGAAGCCTTACGGGGCTTCTCTTCTCCTGGTACCACATCTCTTGATCGATATATTTGAACATCTGTTGGGATTTGTAGTTCCAGCTCCACCACAGATTCTTTGCCAGCTCTTCTAGCCTGCTTAGCTTCTCCGGTAGTCTGGGAACTGCCATTACTTTCTCAAGGAAGTACATGAAATCAACCTCCATTCTTAAGCTTCTACTAAGATTATACGGTATCTAAGACGTTCTTGCTCGAATACAGTCTAAGAACACCACTCTGCTCTTGCAATCGAGTTATTTAGAGTTTTTTCGAACAAAAAGGGGAGCCTGTAAGCTCCCCTGCTATCTAATAATTTCTTTTATGGTCTTTTACGGATACCTCTCTTCTTGTCGAGTCTTCTCTTGAAGGCAGATATCTTCTCACCACTATCCCTCATGAACTTTGCCAGTTTCTTCTCGAAGTCTTGATTTGAAGGCCCTTCGTCTGATCCCTTACTCTTGAGATCCTTTATCGAGAGCTCCCACTTACCGTCTTTCGTTGTACCCAGCACCTTTGCTTCGACTTTCTGGCCAACCTTGAGATAGTCTTCGATGTTCTTCACATACTCCCTTGCGACTTTCGAGATGTGTATGAACCCTTCTTCTCCGCCTTCCAGTGTTACATAAGCTCCAAACTTCTTTACAGAAGCCACGTTTCCCTCAACAACGGTACCCACTTTCACAATCACATGACTAACCTCCAATTGACTCTATACTAGAGAAAGGCGTATAACGCCGGATCTCAGTAATTGTCCCCGTATTTATTTCTGAATTTCTGTACCCTTCCCTCGGTATCTAGTATCATAGAAGAAGCATCACCACGGAAGAAGGGGTGACAGCTGGAACAAAGGTCGATCTTAACGTTTGTCTTTGTGGAGTAAAACTTATGTTCTGCACCACATGTGCACTTCACAGTTATCAGCTGCATCTCAGGGTGCATTCCTTTTTTCATCGGAGCTTCACCTCTTTAAGTTGTAATTTACACAGAACTCATTATATCATAGAGAGGAAAGGGTGTCAAAGACTTAATTGAGGCCACATACTGATTTGAGGAGACGGAAATACTGTGAAAGCCGATGTCTGGAGCAAGATAAGGGAGAATATATCTTCCGAAGGATTCTACTCGTTTTACGGTAAGAGGAGAGATGTGATTGAAAGTTATTCCAGGATCTTAAGGAAGAACCCTGTACCGACAGCCATGATAAACAGGCTAAAGAAAGCGATTCCCGGTCTTTCAAAACTTTCTTACGAAGAGCTGGAGTTTTCCATAGATATTCTTAGGGAGAGAGATAGAGGTGCCCTGGAGAGGGTCGAGTATGTCCTCTCTCTTTCTGAGGCAAGCGTGGCGGCTTTCGCTCATCTTCTCTTCTTAATCGACCCGAAAAGCAACCCCCCTTCTAATGGAATTGTAAAGACAGCTATAAGTAGCGAGGAAGATTATGCGCAGTGGCTGGAAGAAGTGAAATCAATAAAGAGAAAGGGAATTCAGGATTACATAATGCTTGAGTCTGCTCTGTGCTTCAAGAAGAAAGCCGAAGACGACAACAGGATTAACGAGAGAATAAGAACAGTACCCCTTACAAATCACTCTGAACTCGAGAGACTGAGAGCGGAGGTCAGGCTCGCAGACAAAGAGACTTACTCGAATTTGAGACGCCTCAAGACGGCCCATCCCTATGTAGGTTCCGTGCTGTTTTCGAGGACTTCGAAAGCTGTGATTATTGACGGAAGCAATATCGTCTTCTCCAAACAGGACCATCCCGATATGGATCGACTTGACGACCTCTTTTTGAGAATGTCCAGATCAAGAATCGCCCTTTTTCCCTTCAGAATAGTCTTCGATGGAAACATCGCCTACACTATCGGTGGATTCCAGCAGGAGAGACTGAACAGATGGCTAGTCTTGCCTCAGGTCGAGACTTACTCGCCCGCCGATGACAGAATAATCCAGCTTGCGCGCCAGGAGAAGGCGGTAATCATCACATACGACAGATTTATGGAATACGATATCGGTGATCTGACCCTGCTGAAACCGGAGGAAATCGATGAAAACCTCAGACTTTGACTATGATCTTCCACAGGAGCTTATCGCTCAGACTCCGGTAGTACCGAGAGATAGTTCGAGACTTCTGGTTATCGACCGGGAAAGGGAGAACATAGAGCACAGAGTCTTCCGCAATGTAATCGACTATCTGGAAGCCGATGACGTTCTGGTAATGAACGACAGCAGAGTGATACCGGCAAGATTGATCGGAAAGAAAGATACAGGGGCGACCGTAGAGGCCGTCCTGATAAGGAAAACCGATGAAGGTCTCTGGAAGGCGATAGTAAGGCCGGGGAATAAAGTGAAGACAGGAAACAGGCTGGTCTTTGGAGATCTGACATGTGAGGTCGCGGAACACTGTGACGATTCTACAAGACTTCTGGATTTCCGCGGAGAAGGCGATAAGACAATTCTCTCCACAGGTAAACTGGCAATACCTCCATATATTCATATCTATCCTGACGACCCCGAATCCTATCAGACTATTTACTCCCGCATAGATGGATCGGTCGCAGCTCCTACCGCCGGTCTGCACTTTACGCCTGAACTCCTTGGACGAATAAGAGAGAAAGGTATAAGAACGGCCTTTGTCACTCTTCACGTTGGCATAGGCACGTTTCGCCCCGTCAAATGCGAGCACATAAAGGACCATGAAATGCACGAGGAGTTCTATACTATCTCAAAGGAAACTGCGGAGACAATCAACAGTGCCAGAAAAAACGGCAAGAGAGTCTTCGCGGTGGGAACGACAACCATCAGGACTCTCGAAAGCGTCGTACGTAAGAGAGGAGAGCTTGTCGCCGACAGTGGCACGACGGATATCTTCATCTATCCACCCTTCGAGTTCGAAGTGATCGACGCTCTCATAACCAACTTTCATCTCCCCAAATCAACCCTGTTGATGTTAGTCTCCGCCTTTGCGGGCAGAGACCTTGTCATGAAAGCGTATGAAGCGGCGGTCAGGGAGAGATACAGATTCTTCTCCTTTGGCGACGCCTGCCTGGTAATTTAATGTCTAGCGCTAGTCTTCATCCATCAACGGGGTGACGAAGTGTATCCACAGCATTTTGATAATGATAGCAAACGGAACTGCTATTATCGCACCGAACAGTCCGAATAACTGGCCGGCAACGACTATCATCAGTATGATCATCACGGGGTTTATTCTGTTATACCCTTTCATGAAGACCAGGAAGAGAATGAAGGCAGCAGAGTGAATTACAGCCAGGATAATAAAGAGAATCAGCACTAGCCAGATGTTTTGAGTGGAGATTGCCAGCAGAATAAGAGGTATAATCTCCAGCGGAACGCCGACTATGGGGATCAGGTTAGTAAAGGCCGCCCAGATGCCCATCAACAGGCTGTATTTTAGGCCCATTATTTTTACGGTTATGCCCACGACTATTCCCACGATTATAGCTATCAGCACGACCGAGATGACGTATCTCTCGAGGTTCTTGTATGTGTCGGAAAGGAAGTCTCTGGCGACCTTTCTGACTTTTTTCGGGTAGATCTTTGGAACATACTCTTTTATCAGGAGAAAGTAATAACTCAGGTATATGGCTCCTACTATGGTGAAGAACATTATAAGTCCGGTACCGGTTATGAGACTTGGAACCATTTCCAGTAGTCCGGGCAGAAAGTCTCTTAGACTGCTTTGAACCTGAATCAGGAAGTTTCTGACACTCTCATAAGCGGCCTGTTGTCTCGCCGGGTCAAAGTTCTTTGGCATGAAGTAAGCCACTACATCTCGCCATAATTCCTGAGACTGAACTTGCATAGCGTTGTTAAAAAGATTATCGGCTAGAATCGCCGCCGTTTCAACGTTCAGATATTTTCCGGTAATCGCTTCTAGCTCTTCGTAAGATGCCTGGCTTCTTTCTGTGCTGCTCATTATTATTATGTAGTTGCCCTTATCCTTAAGGCTCTCTTGAATCGTTAGAAGCTCCTTTTCAATCGAGGTGCTACCTGCCGGAACTGGCCTCATTATATCCGCATAGTAACCCTTCAAGTCTTTTGAAAGTAGATCCAGCGAGTCTATCTCTTCTCTGGAGAGTGCCGCCATGAAGTCTTCTTGAGAGAGCATTCTATCTATATTTGAGTTGACCTCAAACGAGGTTATCTGCGCTTCTTCGACCGAAGGGAAGAAGTCTCTAACGATGTTGTAAAACTTTGAGGCCTCTTTTGCCAGTGGCGTCGTGAGGAAGACTATTAGAGTTATGAGACCCACGAATATTACAGTCAGACCGATGCCCAGAGAGACCGACCGCTTTACTCTCAGGTATTTCTGGGCTACTCTGGTCCAGGGTTCGAGAAAGAGAACGACCGTAAAAGTTGCAAAAAGTATGATGGCGGTTCTCAGAGAGATAGAGAATAATATGAAGCCTCCGATCAGGTAAACCAGTGTAAGAATCGCTGCCAAAAAACGTGGTTGTTTCATAACCCCTCGCGCCACTTTATACCCCCTTGAGAGTAAGCCGAAATAGTCTCTCTATATCGTCTCTGCAATCAGTGATGCCCATAATAACCATTAGTTTGATCCTGGCTTTAGTAGAGGAAAGCTCCTGAGCAAAGATCGCCCCGATCTCTGCAAGACTCTTTCCTCCTCCAATGTAACCGTATACTCCGAGAACACGACCTTTGAAACATCTTGAAGTTATCACAACCGGAATCTTCTTCTCTTCTATCAAGTATTTTACTACGTGGAACACCTCCACGGGAACGTTTCCCCTTCCAAAACTTTCCAGTACCACCCCGCGATACCCGAGTTCGGGTAGAGAATGAAGAATCAGACCGTCGTCGCCGGTAAAAGTCTTTACCAGAGCCACCCGGTCTTCTATTCGCTCAACATTGAACACGGCTCTTAGCAGAGGCTTTCTGAAAAAAATAACTACATCGTCGTCTACAATTCCCAGCGGCCCGTGTCCCGGCGAGTCAAAGGTGGCCACATTGCTCGTATAGGTCTTAGTGACGTCTCGGGCCGCATGGATTTCGTCGTTCAGACATACCATGGTACCCATATTGCGGGCTATGGGGTTCATTACCACCCTGACCGAAGATAAGACGTTTCTGGGGCCGTCTGTTCCCATTTCATCTATGTTACGCATCGCTGCGGTGCAGACAATCGGTTTTTCGCTATCCACTGTAAGGTCAAGAAAGTAAGCGGTCTCCTCCAGGGTATCAGTACCGTGGGTTATTACAACTCCCGCGACATCCTCTATCTCAAGAGTTTTCGACACTAATCTCGACAGGTTCCACATGGTGCTCGAATTTATGTAAGGACTGGGAATGTTCGAGAACTCAATATGCTCGATCCTTGCTATTTCCTTCAAGCCCTTCACGTTGGCCACATGTCTATTTGCCTCCTGTGCTGGAATCGAAGCACCGGTTACGGGATCGGTGACCATAGCAATTGTCCCGCCAGTAGTTATTATTACAACTCTTTCGCTCAAGGTTTTCGACCTCCGGTTTTGAGTCCTATTTCTGCCAAAGTCTCAGTTTTTTAGCTTTCTAAAACCTCCGCAAAGCGCTTCCTACTATTACAGTGTATAATAAAAACAGTAAATATTGGGAGGGAAAGCGTTGGCTTTTGAAAGACATTGCTCATTCTGTGGAAGACCGGCTTCACAGGTTAAAAAGTTAATTTCCGGGACGGAAGGTTACATCTGCAATGAATGTGTGGATCTCTTTCACGACATAATTCAGCAGGATCAGAAAGCCAGGCGAGAGCCCGGCAAGAAACTGCCTACACCGGCAGATATTAAGAAGGAGCTCGACAAATATGTGATCGGTCAGGAGACGGCAAAAAAGACCATTTCCGTATCCGTTTACAATCACTACAAGAGAGTCTTCAACGATGTAGATGATGTGGAGATTGAGAAGTCTAACATAATGCTTGTGGGTCCAACAGGATCGGGAAAGACTTTGATCGCAAGGATTCTGGCGAAGATTCTTGATGTTCCCTTCGCCATAGCCGATGCCACTCCTTTGACTGAAGCCGGTTATGTTGGAGAAGACGTTGAAAACATCGTGCTGAGACTTCTCCAGTCATCGAATTATGATGTGGAGAAGGCACAACTGGGTATAATATACATAGATGAAATCGATAAAATAGCGAGAAAGTCTCCAAATCCTTCGATCACTCGAGATGTCTCGGGAGAAGGAGTTCAACAGGCCTTGCTGAAGATTGTGGAGGGAACGGTAGCGAATGTTCCTCCTCAGGGCGGACGCAAGCATCCTTATCAGGAATTCGTAAAGGTCGATACCTCCAATATACTCTTCATAGTCGGAGGTGCTTTTGGTGGCCTCGATAGCATTATTAAACAACGTGTGCTCGACTCTTCAATGGGTTTTGGGGCTAAAGTAAGAAGCAAGAATCAACTCAGACTGGGTGAGATTTTGCAGGAAGCCGTTCCAGACGACCTGATACAATACGGCTTGATTCCGGAGTTCGTCGGACGTTTTCCGGTACTTGCCACTCTTAACGATCTAGATGTCGAGGATCTCAAGAGAATTATGAGCGAGCCTAGAAACGCTATTCTGAAACAGTATCAGAGGCTTCTAAGTCTTGACGGAGTCGAGTTGGAGTTTACCGACGCTTCAATGGCGGCTATCGCCGAAAAAGCAATGACCAGAGGAACGGGGGCCAGGGCTTTGAAGAGTGTGATTGAACAGATCATGCTCAACATAATGTACGATGTTCCCACAATGAATAACGTGGAGAAAGTAGTGATCACCGAGGACGTAATAAAGAGCAATGCAGCCCCACAGATAATCTCGAGGGAATCAGCCTGATGAAGGTTCTTGCCATCGAGAGTTCCTGTGACGAGACAGCAGTGGCCATCCTTGAAGATGGCCACCTTCTTTCTTCGGTAGTTTCCTCTCAAATCGAAGTACACAGAAAATTCGGAGGAGTTGTTCCTGAAGTTGCTGCGAGAAGACATCTAGAGGTCATCGACGATCTTGTGCTTGAAGCTCTTAGAACTTGCGGCACAGAGCTAGCGGAAGTAGACGTCTTTGCCGCAACAATGGGACCTGGATTGGTTGGATCTCTTCTGGTCGGTCTCTCTTTTGCAAAGGGACTGGCTCTCTCTCTTAACAGACCCTTCGTCGGAGTCAACCATCTTTACGGACACGTATACGCAAATTATCTGGTTTACAGAGATCTTGAACCTCCATTCTTGGTTTTGCTGGTATCTGGAGGCCATACCGAGATTTTGCTTATGAAGGACTTTAATGATGTGGAATTGATAGGAAAGACACGCGATGACGCCGCTGGCGAAGCTTTTGACAAAATCGCCCGGTTACTTGAACTCGGTTATCCCGGAGGTCCTTCCATTGAAGAGTCTGCAAAGAGAGGAGAAGTGAAGTATCGTTTTCCGAGACCTCTGACGGAGCGGAACAACTATGATTTCTCCTTCAGCGGATTAAAGACATCGGTGCTGTACTTTCTGAAGAAGAATCCGGAATCTCGCGTGGAAGACGTCGCGGCCTCCGCTCAGGAAGCTATTGTGGATTCACTTATCAGTAAGACATTTGCTGCTGCCGAGAACCTTGACGTCAGAAAGATTGCCTTCGCCGGAGGAGTGGCAGCCAATCTTCTCCTTAGAGATAGAGCTTACGAGAAGGCGGTGCAGAAGAGGTTAAAGATCTTCTTCCCACCGGTGAATATGTGTACGGACAACGCCGCTATGATAGCTATGGTAGCTTACGAAAAAGCCAAGAGGGGTCTTTTTTCTCCCCTCTCTACAAATGCGGTTCCGTATCTTTCGCTTGATGTTTTTTGATCCTGAGAATCACTCTGACTTTGACGAAGTAGTGGAAGTGGTCGGGCTGGCAGATGTAGATTTCTTGGAATCTGTCGAGTAGTAGCCGCTTCCCTTGAAAACTATACCAACATTACTCAAAACCTTCTTCAGTTTTCCACCGCATTCGGGACAGATCTTTAGCGGTTCGTCAGACATCTTCTGGAAAGCTTCGGTCGTCTTTCCACAGACCTCACACTGATACCTGTAAAACGGCATTGTCTTACCTCCTTGTGAGTCTAAAATCTATCAACTCTTCTAATCAATTCTATTCCTCATCGGCCGTATTTGGAATAACGCAAATAAACTCGAGGTTACCTTTTCCGGTATTTTTGAATTGGTGTAGAACATTCGACGGGACGAAAACAAAACTACCGGCCGTCACGACCTCTTTGCTATCTTCCTTTACGACTGTCGCTTCGCCCGACACAATATAGACCTCGTGTTCCCAATCGTGGCTGTGAAAGGGGCTGTGACCTCCCTCTTCAACTGTAAACAGTCTCATGATGAAGTTCTCTGCACCCATAGCTCTGCCAATCAGAACTCTCTTCTGTACTCGTTTTGCTTTTTCGTTGTCTATCAGCTGAGGTTCAATATCATACGCTTTACCTATCCGCACTCTGTCTGACATTTTCGTAATGCCTCCTGTTATTGGCATTCTGCCTGTTTCTGCTGTTTCCGTTTCTCTTCTCACTGTATTCTACAACAACCTTCCTGTAAGGTTCAAATCCTACGGAGTAGCTTTTCAGGTCGTGGTATTGCGAAATCACTTCGTGAACCAGTCTTCGCTCAAAAGCGAACATAGGTTCCATAACGATTTTGCTTTTCTTCGAGATAGCGATCTTGGCAGTTCTATGAGCGATCTCTTCCACAAGGCGCTTTCTCTCGTGTCGATAGTCTCCCACGTCTACGGTGACATTAACCTTTATTGGAGACATTCTGTTTGCATAGATGCTCAAGATGTGCTGCAACGCAGCCACCGTCTTTCCGTGTTTTCCGATTAATCTTGATATTTCTTCGCCCTCTATCTTGATTCTGTAGGTCCTTCCTATAAGCGCGGCTTCAGAAAAGAACTCGCTATCGAAGTTTTTTAGAATACCATTGAGGAATTCCTGAAGTTTTCTCTGCGAGTGTTTTTCAAGAAGTGAGACCTCGATCACAGATTCCTTGGAGCCAAAGATTCCAAGGAACCCTTTCGATCCTTTTTCTATTATCTTTACTTCAATTTCGTCTTCATATGCATCAAGCTGTTTTCGGGCATTTCTCACAGCGTCTTCAACAGTTTCAGCGCGAAATTCGTAGGTTTTCATGTTTCTAAAAACACCTCCTGAGTATGGCTCAAAGCTATTTCGCGGGCCTCTCCGGCAGTCCCATCATCTGTCGCAGTGTCAGTCCCTTTATCCCATGTCGTTTGTAGACCATCCAGCTAATCAGAAGCTGGAGAACGCTCTGTGTGGTCCAGTAAAGGAGAAGACCAGATGGGAAGGTGGCAAAGAGTATGGGAAAGATCACCTGCATTATTATTCCGGACCTTGCCGAGCGAGCATCTTGAGCCGTTAACAGAGAGCTGAAGATTCCGACGACAACGGTAATGATTATGAATGGAATATTCTGAACGAAGCTTCCTACTGAAAGATCGCGCCAAATGAGAAAGCCCGGAGAATAAGCCATAACTTCGCTGAAGTATCTTATTGCATTATAGAGTAGAATCAGCACTGGCAACTGCAGTAGAATCGGAAAACATCCAGAAGCGGGGTTGTATCCCTTTTCTTTGTACAGGGCCATCATGGCTTCTTGTTGTTTTCTTGGATCTTTATACCTCTTCTTGATCTTCTCGATCTCCGGTTGGAGCATTCTCATCATCAGCATCGACTTAGTCTGTATGTGATATAGCGGATAGAGTATGAACCTGGTCACTATAGTAAAGAGTATCAGTGCCCAACCGAAATTCCCTGACCACTGGTATAGCCAGAAGAGGAAATACACTATTCCATGGTAAACCCATGAAAAGATGTTGATTCCTCCGAATCCCTGCAGATCCTTAACCAATGAGTCATAGTATTCCGGAAGTGCTTCTTTGATGTGGATCATTCTCATTGGTCCGGCGAAGACTTCAAGTGTCCCCCTGCCATTTTCGGAAACGTATCTCTGGAAGAGGAATCTCCCCTGCTGTGAAGCAATTGCAAAGAGAGTCTTCTGACCCTTGAATTTGTCATAAGTCATGAAGTAGGATGAATTGGGGCCCAGAGAACGATTGTTGAATGAGATGAATGGAAGTGCGACTTCTATCTTTTCATTGAAATCCAGTAATACTCTCAAATCGTAGTAAGGAGAGTTCAGAATCACCACGGTCTTCTTTCCATTCTCGTAGTTGAAAGAGACTACAACATTTCCATCGGAGTCGATACTATGATTATAGGAAACTGGAAGAAGTTCGTTTCCCTGAGAATCAAAGACATTAAACCCGTCCTTGCCAAGACTTTCGTTATACACGTAGAATTCGACTGCCTTATTGTCAGCGAAACTCGTTACTCCGGTCAACAAACCATTTTCAGGATCTACAGTGATTTTGAGTGTTTTGCCGGTGATTATGAGTACATCTTGACCTTCTTGAACAGTCAGTGTCGATCCCAAAAGAGCTATCGCAAAAATGGGGAGAAGCATGGCAATTAACGCTACGGCTTTCTTCATCTTTCGTGCCTCCTCATTAACGTAAAATGATCTGGAATTTCATCGAATCCACCCCGATTAAAGGGATTGCAGCGGATTATTCTCCAGGCTGCGAGGACAAAGCCCCTGAAGAAACCAAATCTCTCTATGGATTCGTAAGCATAAGTAGAACAGGTCGGATAGAACCTGCAACGCGGACGGGTTCTGGGAGATATCTTCTTACGGTAGAAATCTATCATTGTAAGTGCGATCTTTTTCATCGGATTTGTCTCCAATTGTTCTCGCGATTCTCTTCAGAATCTTCTCAACGTCGAAAAAAGTGACGGGTTTTCGTTTAAACAGGTCTGATAAATCCTTTCTTGCAATGAAGAGTATATCATAACCTTCCGGGAAGTCGCTTTTTGCCGTTCTATAAACTTCTTTAACGAGTCTTCTTAACCGGTTTCTGACGTGCGCTTTCCCGAACTTCCTCTTCACCGATAAGCCTATACGAGAAAAAGGCAGACAATTTTGAACATATAGGACAATAAAAAAAGGGTCAACTACTGATTTTCCCTTTTTGAAAACCCTGTCAAAGTCTGCCTTCCTTCTTAGTCTTTCATCTTTCTTCAGAGACTGTTCTTGTGAGTTCACACAGAGAGTCTCTTTCTACCCTTTCTTCTTCTGCTGGCCAGAACCTTTCTACCGCCAACAGTACGGGATCTCACAAGAAACCCATGAGTCCTGCTTCTCTTAACTCTTGATGGCTGATATGTCCTTTTCATAATCAGTTACCTCCAGTTTGAACGTCACAGTGAACATTATACGGAGTAGGAATGCTGCTGTCAAGGCAAAGAAGATAACATTTGGTTTTCAAGGCTAATTGCACGCCACATCACTTCTCCGGCTGCTGAATTGTTCAGGAATGGGTAATACTTGCGGGAAGCGAGAACGACAATTTTGAAATGCTTGTGGTAAGCAATAGTATAATATATGCAGAGTATAAGTGACGGTCTTCTGAGTACGTCAAAATGGAGGTATAGGATGTTACTCTCGCTTTCTGGAAGAAATTTCTTCACTTTTAAAGAGTTCTATGTGGAGTTTTCCGGGGGAATGAATGTAATTACCGGCGAATCCGGAGCCGGTAAGACCGTCTTTCTGAAAGCATTATGGGCAGTGATCGGATATCCTCCTTCCTGGGAGGGAGAGGACAGGGGAAGTGTTGAGGGAAATTTCACTATTGAAGGCAACCTGATCAAAAGGCTTGCCGAGCTGGGAATTGAAATTGATGAAGATCAGCTCTTTGTGGGAGTGAGTTTCACCGGTCAGAGGACTATCTACAGACTGAACGGTCACATAGTTTCGAGACAGATTGTCCAGTTGCTTTTCAAGGACACAATCGAAATCCACTCCCAGCATAGCAATGTGAGCCTCCTTGATTCTGCCGGTCATTACAAGATACTCGATCACTCACTCGAAGGCGAACTCTGTCTGACAGAGTACAGAGAGCTTTACGCAGATTATTCAAAGATTAAGCGTGAACTGGAATCCATGGAAATAGATCCGGCCAAGATAAATAGAGAGATCGATTTTCTAACTTTTCAGATAAACGAAATCGAAGAGGCCTTTCTGAAAGAGGATGAAGACGTTCTTCTCGAAGCAAGATACAAAAAGTACAAGAATGCGAAATTCCTTCTCGAAACCTTCCGTGAACTCGGAGACGTTCTTAAGGATGGGGAGATATCGGTCTATAACAGTCTGAATGACGCGCTCTCTCTGATAATGAAAGTGGAAGGATTCGGTTATTCAGAGTGGCTCCAGAACCTTCAGGTTGCAATAGAAGAGATGGAGAGTCTTTACAACAAGGTGAGCGATGAGAGCGATCTGCTGGAGATAGATGACGAAGAATTCAAAGCGGTAGAAGACCGAATGACTATTATTCAGGGATTGAAGAGAAAGTACGGTCAGACAGTGAGCGATATTCTCAAAAGCTGCGAAGCCTTCAGAAATGAGTTGGAACTCCTTCAAGAGCTTGAAGGACGTAAGGGATTACTCGAGAAAAGTATTGAAGCTATCCTTGAGAAGCTAAAGATTGTCGGTAAGACTCTTGATAAGAGAAGAGAGGAAAGAGGCATTGAGATAGCAAAAGATGTTCGTTCTCATCTTGAAGACCTTAAGATGAAGGGAGCAGAACTCAGGTTTCAGCTTCAGAGAGAGGAAGAGCCGAAGAGTTATGGTATCTCTAAGATATCGATGCTGGTAAAGACTAATCCGGGGATGGACTTCATGGAAATTGGAAGAGTAGCTTCCGGTGGCGAGCTTTCAAGATATCTTCTAGCACTTGAATCGGCGCTTCAAAATCAGCTCAACATGAGCGTGATTGTATTCGACGAGGTCGATTCGGGAGTTGGACAGCGACTCGGAGCGGTCGTTGCCGATAAGCTTCTCCAGATCTCTTCGGGTCTGCAGACAATAGTGATTACCCATCTGCCACAGATAGCAGAGAAGTCTGAAAGGCACTTCGCCGTAAGAAAGGAACAATCACAATTTGACACGATTTCCGTCATTGAACAACTGTCGGGATCAACTCGCGATAAGGAATTGGAAGAAATGAGCGGTCAGACCGGTCAGATCGAGAGGTGAGATATGGATAGAGGACTTCTGATAGAGAGGATAATCCAGGAGAAAGGAAGAGATGCGATTCCAGCTTTGTTTGATCTGCTGATAAATGAAGATGATGATACTGCCCAGATCTGTTTCGAGGCATTGCTTCAAATGGGAAGCGATGTTGTCCCAGAACTCATAGAAAGGCTGTGGGTTGCCAGAAGAGATCCAGTGGCAGCGCTCTATCTAGTCGACCTTGCAGGCGAAATCGGCGACAGCCGTCTAATAAATCCCCTTTACAACCTTTTGAAAGAGTACAGCGACGAGAAGTCTCAGACGATAATATATGAGTCGCTTGCGAAACTGGGAGAGGGAGAGAAGGTAGTCGGAATCCTCTCGTTATTTCTTGAAGAGAGTGAAGAGCAAGATTTCAGGGATCAGATAATAATGGCTCTAAGTCAGACGGCTTCACCTGAGGCAGTAACAGTACTCGCCAGACAATATGGCGACGAGATGCTTGATAAGTCTGGTAAGGCCTTTATTCTGGAGGCGATTCACATGTTACTCTCCTCCAACCTTGAACTAAAGGATGTTCTTTTGAATCTTAGCAACGGAAACGAAATACTTGAAAGGCTTTACTTATGGCAAAGAGAGATCTGAGAAGTTATTTCCATAAATTGAGTACACTTGGAGCGGACGTAAGGTTAAACGAGCCTATGAAATGGCACACAACAATGAAAATAGGCGGACCCGCCGCTCTATTTGTAAGTCCTCACTCTATCGAGGCGATGATAGGCATAATTGATTTTTTGAGATCGGAAGCTACTCTATATAGAATCCTTGGGGGCGGTTCAAACGTAGTCTTTCCAGATAGTTATGATGGCATCGTCATCTCGACCCGGAATCTGAATCTCATAGAGGCCGGAGACTCCGGGATATCGATACAGGCCGGCGTCCCCGTGAACAGCGTAATATGGTTCTGTCTGTCGAAAGGATTGGCCGGGCTAGAGTTTCTTACCGGATTACCAGGTACAATAGGAGGAGCCGTCTTCATGAACGCCGGAGCCTTTGGCGGAGAGATAGGAGAGGTTGTGAAGCTCGTAGAGTACATTGATGAGAAGGGAATTGTTCGGAGGATCGATGGGGATTCTTGCGAATTCTCTTACAGAAGCAGCCTCTTCAGGAGTTTCGGCTCCACAGTATTGCGCGTAGAACTCAAAGTCGAACAGGGTGATAAAGAGGTTATAAGGTCGAACATGCAAGATATTCTTGGCAGAAGACTGGAGAAACAACCTCTAGATCTTCCAAGCGCAGGAAGCGCTTTTGTGAGGCCTTATCAGGATTTTTTCGTTGGCTCGACAATAGAAAAGCTTGGTTTGAAGGCTCTTTCCGTTGGTGACGCTCAGATATCGGATAAGCATGCTGGATTTATCGTTAACAGAGGAAACGCAACACAGAGAGATGTGGTTCTTCTCATTGAGAAGATTAAGGATGCTGTCAGAGAGGCAACAGGAGTAACTCTGGAAGAGGAAATTCAGATTTGGAGGTGAAGGAATGGTTGATGTGAGAATTGAGGGACCGGAAGACGATTTTTCCGGGACCGGGAACTCTAATAGAAGGGGAAAATTCCAGTGGTCCGGTCTTATTGTGGTGTTGATTGTGGTAGCCATAATCGGGGTCTACTTTTTGAGCGGATTTTTTCTTGTGGGACCGGATCAGGTAGGCCTGGTGAAGAGATTTGGCAAATACGATCGTACTGTTGGACCGGGACTTGGCTATCATCTGCCGTATCCAATTGAAAGTGCTGTAGTGGTTGATACATCGAATCTTAGAAAGCAGGAGATAGGATTCAGAACAGTTCGAACGGGTACTTACCAGACGGTGGCGAATGAATCGCTTATGTTAACAGGCGATGGAAACATAGTATCGGTGGAGCTGGCAATACAGTACTACATAGGAACACCTGAGGCCTATGCTTTCAATATCGCCGGGGACAGAGATATAGTAAAGTTCACCACTGAATCCGTGCTCAGAGAGGAAGTCGCTGCAAACACGATAGACGCGATATTGACTACGGAGAGGGACACAATATCCATTAGAACTGCCGAAAGAGTCCAGAGAGAACTGACCAATCTCAATACCGGAATAATCGTGAAGAACGTCTTTCTGCAGGAAGTTGCTCCTCCACAGCAGGTCATAACTGCTTTTGACGATGTAAACAGCGCGAAACAGGATAAGGAAAAGCTTATTTACGAGGCAGAGAAGTTCAGAAACGATATGGTTCCTAAAGCCCAGGGAGAAGCGGCCCAGCTTACCAGAGAGGCTGAAGGTTATGCTCAGGAAAAGATACTAAGAGCTACGGGGGAGGCAGAGAGATTCCTTTCCATTCTGAAGGAATACGTAAAAGCGCCGGAAATAACTAGAACGAGGCTTTATCTGGAGACCCTCGACAAGATTTTGAAGGGGAGCGAGAAGTACA